>SXGT01331052.1_pt1 | contig 54384 bp, 59 predicted proteins | sample 3176221 | NCBI WGS metagenome assembly SXGT01 (sample SAMN11356862, study PRJNA531348) | freshwater metagenome | isolation source: freshwater sample F1-120 | place: China: Fuxian Lake, Yuxi | collected 2017-12-25
AAAGATTGATCATTATTCAAATCACTAGTAAGAGCAAAACCACGATAAGACCATCCTCTAGAGGTATACTCAAGCATACTAACCGGCCAACCAAATAATGTAGAGCCAGTATTGTTAAAAACAAAAAGAGAGTTGCCATCAGAGAGTATAATTTCCAAATTACCATTATTATCTATGTCTGATATTGCCGGAGAGCTTGCAAAGCATGGACCACCTACAGAAGGCCATCCGTTTAACAAATTGGCATTACGATCGAGGGCAAAAACACCGCCTGAAAGAATCTGATTGCCATTTTCATTCAAGGCGCAAGTACCAACAATTATATCATCAGAACCGTCGGCATCAATATCAGCAACAGAAGGCCCATGATAAAGTAGGGCTCCCGAAATCATTTTTGGCCAGCCTGATACGGGTGTTCCACCTCCATTATAGACAAAAAGTCTATTGGAATAAGGTACGACTATTTCCAAATCGGCATCTTGATCGAAATTACCAAAAGCTAGACTATAAACCATATTTGCATAATGAAAATCGACACATCCAATTTGATCGTTACACTCGGGAATATTGAAACTTTCTTGAAGAGAGCCATCTTGATTAAATATCAAAATATGAAATCGTGATCGATCAGATATATCAAAATATTCAGCAAAAGCAACAATTTCCTCTTCTCCATCATTATCTAAATCAACAGCATGGAGTGCAAAAGGCACATTATTTTCACGTTCAAAAGCAATTGGATAATCTTGTGAAAGAAGCTCTCCATTACTATCTAAGCCAACTAAATATCCTATTGGAAGTAATTCTTGTAAATTCTTAGTTATATAATAAATGAAAATATTACCATTACTAGAAATTACCGTTTCAAGTCCATTTACGCCTAGGGAAGTTAAAGCTTTCTGCCAAAGAATATTACCATTCAAATTATAAACGGATAAATTATATTGAATTGAATTACGATCTTGAAAAGGCACTAAAGCTTGAGTGAATGTAATAATCTCTGCTTTTTTATCGTTATCTAAATCGGCAACTTCTTTAATCATGCCGAAGCCTGTAGAGGTTATAGGCCAATACTGCTGAATAGAAGAATCGAAATAAACAGCATTCACAACTTCAGAATAATTGCTCCCCGTAAGAGTAATTTTAAAATTATAAAATCCAGGTTGCAAATTATTCATATCAATACGAGCAATCGTTCCCTCACCATTTTCATCAATTAATTCAGGAGTTAAAATAACTCCAGTATTACCGTAACTAGAAGTTGGTTGATCAAATGTATCTGTTTGTTCAGGTAAGATGGTATATGAAAGAATGTAATCATTTTTAGTAGAAGCAGGTATTTTACCCTGAATTTCAAAATAAGTTTGATTTAAAGCGTGTATCTCAAAGTTCTTTGGGTGTGTGAACAAAATAAAGGAGATATCAAAGTAAGTCTCTGCAGATACTTTATTTAAAGCAGAATCATAGACATAAAGAGAAAGAACTCCAATTCCCTCTTTCATTTCAGGTATAATAAAATCACTGCACAGAACATTATTAGAAACGCGCTCAAAGCCTTCACACACTTTGATCGGTGGAGAATAAAAGGTAGAAGATAAGGTTTGATAAAAAACTTCATAATGAGTAAATGACTCTCCTTCTGCAGTACCATAAAGATCAAGAGGAAAAAGAGCAGTTAATTCTGCCAAAGAAGGAGGTTGCAAATGTGCAATCAAGGTAAGGGGTCGTTCTAAACTACTTGCTGAAGAAATATTAATAAAACCAGCTCCTTTTTCTTTCAAAGATCCTTCAATAAAACTAGAGGTACTTTTTAAAATATTTTTTATTTCATCTGGACTCCAATTAGGATTTTTCTGCTTAAGTAAAGCAACGGCTCCAGATACTATTGGATTAGCCATACTAGTTCCAGATATAGCAATATGATTTCCATCAACACATGCACGGTTTTCCTGATACCTATCAAATTGAGCAGCACAAATATTGACACCTGGAGCAGTAATGTCTGGTTTCGTCAAATAAAAAATACCTGTGATGTTACCCCATATAACTGGTCCTCTTGAACTAAATGGAGCTATAACTGTCTGTTTATTCATTGCACCGACAGTGATTGCATTTCTCGCAGCTCCAGGAGAACAAATCGAATTTATCGAGCCATCAGCACTACTTTGACAATGAGAATTTCCACCAGGTCCAGAATTACCTGCGGCAACTATTACACTAACTCCTGAATTAACTGCATTATCTACTGCTATTGAGCTAGCATCATCTGGAGTTCCATATCCGCCAAGACTCATACTAATTATATCAGCTCCATCCAAAACTGCCCGCTCAATACTAGCGATTGTCCTACTAACGTCCCCATATCCAATAGAATCAAGCACCTTATAGGCGAGAATCTGTGCATCAGGAGCAACGCCCCAAATTTCTCCCAGTTGTGATTCATAAATATTATTTCCATTATAATCTCCTTTTCCAGCAGCAGTTCCAGCTACATGCGTTCCATGCCCATGATCATCCATCGGATCTTCATCATTATTAACAAAATCATATCCTCCAATTACTTTACAATTACCTTGGAGAAAATCTGCAGAGGCACACTCTCCGAAATCAGGATGAGTATAATCAACACCAGTATCGATAATTGCAATTTTAACCCCTTTTCCAGTCAAACAATCTTCACCAGTGCATATGCCTCCAGCACTATTCTGCTTCCAAACTTCTGTCGCACCTATTAATGGTAGAGAATCTTGTAAAAGGGTCTTGACCATATAATTAGGCTGAACTCTTTTAACGCCATCTATTTTTTCAATTTCTTTTGCTTCTTCAGCACCAATATTTAATGCAACTCCATTGAATATTTCTTTAAACTCATTTGTAACCATTTCTTCATAATCGCTAGAAGAAATAGCATTACCAGTTATACTTCTCTGCTGATTTAATTCAGAAAAGATTCTATTCTTCACTCTAGAATGTTCGCTATCTACTTTATTTCTTTGCTGCTGAACCTTTTTTTGAACTTGACTTTGATCAGTAACAGTAAAGATTTGTGCATAAAGTCTAAATGGATTAAGTGGAGAACTTTCCTCAATGTATTCATTATTCTCCTTCAGTTCTTCCTTCAATTCACTCTCTCTAACTTTTATAGGCTTTTCTTCAAACTCAACAATATATCCTGAAAACTCATTCTCACCAAGCACATTTCTATCAAGGTCATTATTTCCCCCAGTCTCCCTCAAAACTCTTTCACCCCTGATAACTTTTTGAATATTATTTATATCAACAGAACTATCTAACGTATCATGAACTCCTAAAACATTACTATCTAAATCATTAACACTTGAAACATCATAAAAAGCGCTGACAAAAAAGCTCAAACCAACAAAAATCAACAAAGTAAATAAAATAAAATAACTATTTCTCATCTATTCTTAAGCGGAAGATTGACCACTTCTCCCATCACTTGAACTGCTTGAACTACCACTAGAATTTCCTCCAATATACTCTAACAAACATTGCTCATAACTTTCTTTATCACCAAATGGGGGGAAATTGACTATTCTACAGATTATTTTTATAAGCAAGTTATTATTTTCTGAAACACCAACATAAGTATTTACGCACTGTCCTGTTCTGCACTCATTGCTTGAACATTCATAGTTATTCTGACACTCAGCATCATCTCCCTTCTGCTCATACAAATCGCCATCATATTTACAATAAGCATCAAAGCTTTCAATAATACTTATTTCAATATAGCCTTCATCATTATCGCTCTCCTCAGCAGTAAATATTTCTTCAACTCTAAATCTAATATTTTGAGCATCAACAGTATTACCTTCATAAATATTGCCTTTAAACAAAGCACCATTAATATCTAAATCTAAATAAGCTGAATTAGTATCAATAATAGTCAAATTAAGATATTCCTTATCTCCTTCAGGATAATATCCTTCATTCACTTTTTCAGAGTCAGAATCTTCAGAATTTGCAAGTCTTGTTCCATAAGGAATACATATACTATTCGTCTTGCTTCCAGCAAAATCATATCCCATCCATCTAGGAACCATACATCCAGAACATACTCCTGGAGAACATTGAAGCTGTTTTTCATTTACAACTTCCCTGCCATTAACATATCTTACACACTTTTCAGTCTGCCTTCCGTATTCAGGACATACGACTGGCTCTATCTTGCAATAAGCAGAACCACTACTTCCTCCGCTAACACTGCTAATAACATCTGATGAACAAGTTCTTAAATCATCATTAACAATAAAATCAAATACACTCTCTAAATCAAAATTTTGGATAATATCTTTATACTTATTATCTTGTATATCTCTAACTAATGAATTCAAGTTCTTATTGTTAATAGCAGTTATATCCTCACTAGTTATAGATTTAGCCCAAATAGCTACATCAACAACAACAAGAACATTATTATTAAACCATAATATTGAGTTATAAACATTGGATCCTGTTAATCCATTATACGCACAAACAAAAGCTTTTTGCCCGTCAAATTCTCTTTCTACACATAGTTCAGATTCAATAATTTCGTCAAATATCTTCTTAGCATTGAAAGAAACATCATCAAAAACCTTCACATTTTTGCCAAAGTAATAATATTTACCATCATGTGTATTTCTCCAGTCAGCATAATTAGCATGGTAAAAATATTCTTGATATCCATTTCCACTCTTAACCCATTCAGATCCAGTATAACTTCCATTTCCATTTAATTCAAATGCCAAACCACTCTTAATAAAGTCGCTAGGATTCTTCACATCAGATATATATTCCTCACAAACCTGCTCTAAAGATAAGACTACAACTAATCTTATTCCGCCAATGAGGCCTTCATTAGCTTCAGCAACAAAAACATTAACACCTGCAATGATTTTTGAGGTGCCTTCAGTTATTTCAGCGCCAATTACCTCAGATCCATCAATAATCTCAATACTTGCAGAACTATCTGTAGCAGAAACTAATTTTATCTGCATTAAATCATTACCAAGATTAAAGCTGGCAAGGTTATTAACATTTGTCAAAATTATTTCTTCTTCACTACCATAAACGCAAGCCCCATCATAACATCCATTCGGACATTCATAAGTCTGCTCATGAACAAAATTATCAGTAGTCAAACAATAGTTTTCAACAACATAACGATTACTGCCACCAGCAACTAAACAAAAATCATAACTATCCATATAGGTATTTCCTCCAACACCTACCTGAACTCCTTTTGTCAATCCCTTAGTATAATAATCTTTTTCATCACTATCAATACATGTAGGTGCAGTATATATACTACATGAAGAATAATTCTTAAGTGAATTAAATCTAACTTGTCTGGATCTCTCTGGAATAATCTGTGTTCCCCTATAATTATACTGGAACGATTGCCCTAGGAAGTTTATTTTTCCAGAACCCTCAATAGAACCTTTGGCAGTTGTTGCTAATGAACGATCAGAGATATCTACTAAAGTTATCTCATCATCACTTGGAGTAGAAGAAGAACTATTAATTATCTCAGTAACTTCATAAATTGCCTGTCTTCCATTATCTGCAACAAGTAAAATATACTCACTCTTATTTACCCAGTCATTGCTATTCAAATGCAGTAAATCTCCATCTCTATCCGCCCATTTTCCTGTAGAAGAATTATAAACAAATTTGCTGTTTATCAAAGCCCTTGTAGTAACATTCAAATCAGTACAAGAAGCAACAACAGGAGCATCTAAGCATCTTCCACTTGCACATCCATTCGGACAATCATAAGCTTGAGTAGATACAGTTCCATCACTTGGTTTGCAATAAGCCTCAAACAATCTTCCTATATCTCCTCCAGAACCACAGCTGTCTGTTGCACTAAAACCATTGTATGCTGTCGCACTACCAAAAACACTGTAATTTAATCCACCATCAGTATCTATACAGGTTGGACAGGTTCTTGTGCTTGATTCAGGATTTCCTCCAGTGCATCCGCTTGGAGAACCTGTTACAGTTCTAGTCTGCTGGCTTCCATATGAACATGTTGCCGGAGTCCAATCGCTATAAGTAAATGATATACAAGTGTTTCCTCCTACACCTTGACCGAAAGTGCCATATGTAACTGTCTGTCCAACAGTTTTAGGAATATTAAGAGTTACAGCATCCCCATTACTCAAAGTAATAGTCAAAGCACCGCCTTCAAAAGTATTATATCCTGGTTGTATATATAATCTATAACTTTGTGCACCAGAAACTACCGTCAAAGCAGGCTCAACCATGAAGTTATTTACTTTATTTCCAGTAGAATCCAATATTACTAATGGATAAACTTTCTCAATGTTTCCATAAGTTCTCCAATACTCTCCAGTCCTATATCCTGTATGAACTAATTCCATACGCTGTATAGTTAAGCCAGATGCACTGCTAAATTTTAAAGAAAAAGTAAAATCATTCCCACTCCCATGATTAAAAGAATAAGGCGCAGTTTCATCATCTAATTGTCCAAGATAACTAACATTAACGAAAATACTATTTTCAGCAGGAGGGCTTAATTTAACACTATTTTTATTTCCAAACCAAGTATTAGGATCATACCATACTGCAGATGCAAAAGAAATCAACAACAAAAAAACCATAGAAAATAAAAATAATCTTACAATGCTCTTTTTCATTTTAAAAGGGGAGGGGGGAACTATTTAAACTTTTCTAGAAAAAATCACTTTTAAAAAAAATATAATTAAACCATCTTTTTACTCAATTCATCTTTCACAATCTTTTTCTTTTTTCAGAAATGGAGAAAATGTTTACACTATACTTTTTCCCAGATTTCATCATATTCATTATCCCATAACTCTTTCATTTTATTTCTTTACAAATTCAACAAAAGGCATCTTCTCAAACTGACTGTCTCCAGTAAGAAATTTAAGATTATTTCTTTTAGCATAAATATAACCTATACAATCAGTATAAGATAAGTCTCTCTTTTTATGCTCTTTTCTAAAAACAATAGCTTCTTTCAAAGTTTCATCATCGACTTCAACAACGTTATTTCTAAATACGGCATAAACTTCATCAGCTTTTTCCTTGCCAAAATCTCCTAAAACAGACCAATAAACTTCAGCTAAATTAAATAAAGTTAATATGATGTTTCCTTCTTTATATTTAAGATATTTAGGATTATCGCTGATTATTTCAATAATAGCATAACTATCATAAAAGAAATTTAATCCTTCCATCCCTTGCGTGCCTCTGAAATAATTTCATCAGTAGGTCTTTTCCAACCTTTTAACATACCAAAAACATCTTTAACCTTAATACCTATTTTCTTTTCCACAGTAACTACTACTCTTTCATTTTCCTTAATTTTCTTCTGCTCAGCTATTCCAGCAGGTATTATAACAACAATTGAATTTCCCCATTTCCTAGTTAAAGTTTCTATTTCCATGATACATAAATGATACAGAACTATATAAATATTTCGGTAGAACATTTCTAAATTACAAAATTCCTAAAAAAAATAAAAAATAAAAATAAAGTTTCTTTTTAGGAGAAAGCTTTTTTAACATCCTTATTGAAAAGAAGATAATATCCAATCAAGCCATATATAATCAAAGCTATAATGCTTGAGAAATTTCCGCCAATTAAACTCATCAAATCTCCAATAAATGCAAGTGCCAAAAATATAACCGTAGTTATTCTAGCCCAATTATGACCTTTCCATAATCCTCTTGCTATAAAGAAATTCAATACAGCAAATAGGATAAGAACTATACCTATAAAGACAGCTCCAGCTTTGACAATACCTGCCTCTGCAAGATCAGGAAGCAGAGTCTCAGCAAAACTTCCTCCAACAATAAATGCAATGCCTGCAAGTAAAAGCAAAGCAAAACCTATGTAAGTGAGAATAGAAATGACTTTAACTCCTGTAGGAATGCCTTTTTCAACTTTTTTAACCATAAACAATACCTCCTTTCATGAAAATAATTTACTTAGTGCTCAATTTAACAGCGGCCCTTATATTCTTGTTAAGCTTTTCCATACTCTCTTCTAACTGTTGTTTATTCTTTGTTCCAGTACAAACAAGCTTTCCATTTGAGAATAGAAGAAAAGTTGCAGTTGGTTCATCTAATTTGTAAACTAGTCCAGGAAACTGTTCAGGTTCATATTCAGTATTTTCAAGCTGTAAAGCTAATACATTCAAGTTCAAACTTAAATCAATACTTCCAGATGCGACAATATTCTGTACAGTTATTTTAGGAACTTGGGTTACTTTAACTCCTATTTTAGCAATTTGTTTTATAACTGCTTTTATTACTTCTTTAACTTGTGCAACGCTTTTTGTTCCTGTACATACTAAATTACCAGAAGAAAATACAAGCACAGCAGACTTTGGTTTATCAATTCTTAAAACAAGTCCTGGGAATTGTTCTGGATTATACTCTGTATTGCTCTGACTTCTAGCCAATTTAGTAAGAGAAACTTCTTTTCCAAGAGAAGTTGTAGCAACAATATTTTGAACTTTTAAATCAGACTTAGCCATACCTCGTTTATAAAGGGGTTTTGTTTATAAAGCTTTGCGTTTATAAGCATTAGTTAACTCTTAACGATATTCTTGACATCTTTCAAACTCGCAATATCTCCTATTCCTCTATCAGGCCTATAATGAGTTATTCTTGGAAATCTTAAAGCATATCCTGAAGCATATTCGGGAGATTTTTGCATATTTTGATAAGTAACTGAAATAACAATCTGAGGTTTAACATAAACGACATTTCCTTCTTCTCTTATTTTTAAATTTTTCAAAAGTTTAGTCATTTCCTCATAACTAGTCCCCTCACTTTCTTTTTCCTTTAGTCCAGAACTTACTTTTCCTATTTCAAGAAAATTTTCACCATTTCTACAAGCCACAATATAACTTGTAAGCCAACCTGCTCTTTTCCCATTACCATATTCTGCCGCAACTATAACTAAATCCAAGTCATTAACCTCTGGTTTTAATTTAGCCATGTATCCTACTTTTCTTCCAGACTGATAAATTGCATCTAATCTTTTTATCATAATACCTTCTTCTCCATCTTCAAGAGAATTTTCATAAAACTTCTCAGCTTCTTTATCTTTATCAGTTATAACTAACTCAGATGTTTTTATAGTATTTTCTTTTATTTTTACAATTTTTTCAACTAATTTTCTTCTTTCTTGAAAAGGCAAATGAACAAGACTCTTGGATTCATAATAAATAACATCGAAAACATTCAAAACAACAGGCAGCTCTTTTATCAGCTTATCAACATCATACTTCCTTTTTATTCTCTGGCTAACTGCCTCAAAAGGCCTATATTTCCCAGTTTTGGCATCATATCCCACCGCTTCAGAATCAATAATAAAACTATTTCCTTTAACATATTTCTCAACTGCTTCAACAACATCTGGAAATTGTTTGGTTACATCTTCCAATCTTCTAGTAAACAAGTAAATTTTACCATTTACTTTATGGATCATAAGTCTAAATCCATCATACTTATATTCAAAAGCGCATGGCCTGCCGCATGTTTCAAAAGCTTCCTGGACACTTTCACATTTAACAGCTAGCATAGGATTTATTGGTCTTCCAGGAAACATTTTTATCTCATTCAAAGCTTTCTCTCCTTTAACTGCTGCCTCAAAAACAACAAGAAAATCATTTGCAAAATCATAAGTTTCCTGAATCTTTTTCTTGCTCTCTTCTCCATAAGAAAAAGCTTTTGCCAAAGCATCAACTAATATCGCGCCCGCAACGCCTATTCTCAAATCAGATAAAATTGTACGCATAATGTATTTAGCTTCTAAACCGGAAGCATGGGAAAGCAACTCTGCAATCAAAAGCATTTTCTTATCAACAGCACCCTTCCCCTCAATCTCAAAGATTTTATGAAGATTATCGAAAACTTTGCTTGTTTCAAGTTTACTATGAAACAATCCTTCCTGCTTTCTCTTATTTGCAAACTCTTCAGCCAACAAGCCAATGTCTCCAACTTTATTCAGTCTAAGAGAAACTTCTTTATTATTTATTCCATAAGCCTTCTCAAGAGCTTTCATCGCAAGCTGTTTTGAAACTCCAAATTCCCTCTGATCATATTCTGGAATTACTCTTCCAATCAAAAGATATATCCATTTCCTATCTCCATCACTCTTTAATTTCTTTAAAAATTCAGCCAATATATCTGCTTTCTCCAGTTTCCCCCCGACACTTGACAGCTTCTGATATAGTTCTGCAAATTCAAGGTATTTCATAAAATAATGTAAGAAATAATCTATATAAAACTATCAAAAAATCAGAACCAAGCTTCTCTTTTTATCTTATCTTGTAAATCTTTATTACCCTTAGCAAGAGCATAAGCCAGAACAAAAATGGGTTTTGCAATTTTTACAAGACTATGTTGATAAGCATCAATAAAATCATCTTTTTTCTTCATAGTAGTTAATCCATCATATTCACTTCTATGTGCAACAACTTCAGAAACTTGTAATAATAATGCTCTCTTCATATTATTATCAATCTTTCCATCTTTATCAAAAAACCATTCATTAGGATATCCAGGTATTCCAGAATACCAATGATCTGCATGAACTAACTCGTGATTATTAATGATATTTTCAACTACTCTTCCCCAACCTTTCACAATATTTTTAAAATCAGGATTAAAAGTATCATCATAAACAAATATATCGCTTATAGCACCACGAGTAACTTTACTCTGATCACGCATAACTGTAGATGCACTCATTCCCTTTTCAGGAGTATAACCATCAAGCCTTTTTTTCAAATCAGCTAAATGCTGAGGTGTTGCAATAATTTTTGTTACATATGGTTTTGTATTTGTTGATTCTTGCAACCATCTCTCTCTTAATTCAGGTTTATTATAAGCTTCTTCAAAAGAAACACTTCGAAAAGTATCGCGAGCTTTCCATCCAGCAAATCCTAAAACACCAAGCAAACCCACACCTGCTCCAGATTTCAAAAGAAATTTCCTTCTACTAAGTGCATTCTTTGCTTCTGTTTCTTTTCTATATCTTTCATTTTTTGCTCTACCCATAAATAAACAGCAAAATAGCTATTCTTAAACATTGTTATTTTACCACCAAAGATTTTTATTAAAAGGCATAAGTTTAAATAAAAACTTTAAATAAAATTCTAACATAAAAATGTCTAAAAATTATTCTGAAGTAAGACCTTACTTTCCGACTCCGAGACACATGCATGGATTATTTAGAAATGGAGATAAAACTCCAGAATATATGACTTACATAGGAAAAAATAAGGTAATATATTTATTAGATTCATCAGGAAAAACTCTAGAAACACATGGATTAAATGGAAATAATGATTTAGTAAATCAAAGTCTAGAAATTATATCAAAAAGAATGTAGAAGTAATCTTTAATAATAAAGAAAACAAATAATGATATGAATAAAAAAGAGCTATTGATGTTAATAATATCATTAATTTTAATTGCTGTTTTTACATATCTTCCACATTTTTCATATAATCTTCCTTATCACTTAGATGAATGGGACCATATAGGCCGTTCAATAAGAATTCAAGAACAAGGATTTTCATATTTAACAAATAACAGCCCTATAGAGATAGGTTTTGACCTAATTCTTCTAATAATCTCAAAATTCATACAATTATTCAATATAGATATAGTAAATATATATCAATTTTTACCAGCGATTAACGTTCTAATAATCTCTTCTATTTTATTTTTCAACTTAAAAAGAGAATATAATTATTTAATTGCACTTCCGTCATTTTTATTTATTATCTCTTTACCAAGTAATGTAAATATTCTAGGAATTTGGTTCTATGTCCCCATTTTAGCAGGAATGCCTTTAATCTATCTTATTTTATTTAGTATAGAAAAGAATGCCTATGATGAGAATAAAATTTGGCTAATTGCTCTATCTTTATTCTTTTTAGCATTTATTCATCAATCAAGTTTTCTTCTCATTACTTTAGTATTAATAATTTATTTAGCTTTCAATAAAAATAAAATGAATTTGAACTTAAGCAAAGTCTTACCATTCATATTCATATTGATACCCATTATTCTTACAATTCTTTACTTAACAAATAATCTTTCAGAGATAAGTAATTTATTTGAATCAATGATTTGGGGCCCTATTCAACCTCAAATAAATTATAACATATTTTCATTATATGGGTGGTTAGCTTCAATATTATCTTTTATTGGTTTCTATATATCTTCTAAAAATAAACAATTATTAACATTTAGAATATACTATTTGATTTCTTTAATTTCAATTTTAATCTTTCCATTAATTGAAAAAACAATTTTTTCAGCTTATCAAAGATACCTTTATCATTTCATGTTTGCAGCAATACCTTTAAGTGCGGTAGGATTATATCACTCATTTAAATGGTTAAAAAACAAAACAAATAATCTAGGCAAGATATTAAAATATACAATAATAATTCTATTTATATTATTTATAGCAATATCTTCTATTTATCAGCATTCCAATTTTAACTCAAAAACAAAATTATATACTGTTTTGGAAGAAAAAGAGATAAATTCGCTCAAAGAATTATCGAAATATCCTACAGGTACTGTCCTTACACCTTTAGACATGGGGATAGCAGTAAAACCTATCACGAAAATACATGAGCCAGCTTTAACTTTCTTTGATTGGGAAAAGGCAGAAAGTCTAACTTATTTTTACAATGCAGACTGTGAAGAAAAAGAGGAAATATTGTATAATAAAAATATAATATCTTTTCTTCCAGATTACATACATTCAGAATCTCCAATCAAATGTGATTTTAATGAAGAAATAATAATGGATAAAGAGAATTACATATATAAAACTAGACTAAATAAAGAAGTAATTCACAAAGTAATAAGCAAGATACAATCAAACAATAATTCATCATTTTCATTCTTAGCAGACACGCCTAGAGAAGAGTTCACTCTTTATTTTATGATAAAACCAGAAATTAACCAAGAAAAATATGCATCAATCATACAATCTGGTAAAGGTAATGGATATGATTCTGGTTGGTCAATATTACTTTATGATAATAAATTAAATTTACGTTGGAAGGAAGATAATGAAAAGAAAAATATTTATACCGAATCGGATATAAAACCGAATAAATGGAATTTTGTTACTATAACTTATAATAAAAGCTTTTCGATATATATAGATTCTAAAATAAAAAATAAGTCGCCCTATACAAAAATATCCTTTAATGAATCGTACCATTCATTATGGAAGATAGGAACAACTAATTTTAATATTTTTAATGGTGAAATAAAAGAAATAACCTTAATAAATAAATCTCTTTCAAATAAAGAAATAAGTAAAGAATATTACAGATTGATTAATTTTTCTTAAAAAGTTTAAAAAAAGAAATTATAAGAGAAATGTCTTTTTTATCAATCAATCCAACAAAAAATATTAAAATGAGATAAATTGCTATAAAAATAAGATATGCAATTACAAGAGCTATAAATCCATCTGCTGAGAAAATATATTTATTTATTAAATAAACAAAAAAGGTTGAAACTAAACCTGCAAATAAGATTTTTGGATGAAAATTATAAAATAATTTTAATGTCGAATATTTATAAATTAATAAGAAAGTAGTCACAGCTAAAAATAATAATGATATGGTGGTAGCTAAAGCCGCACCATGAACTCCAGTACCAAGATAATTCACAGAAAGAGGGATAAGAATTAAATTTAAGATAAGATTTATAGAAAATGTTCCAAAGGCAACCCAAAAAGCTTCACGAGTTCTATTAAGCATGGTAAGTACGTTTCCTGCTGGGGCTGAAAAGCAATAAAAGAAATAAGAAAGAGTTAACAATACTAATGGACCTGATGCTAAAACATAGTCCTCTCCAAATAGAACTCTTATAACTTCTGAGCGGAAAAGCATAATACTCAGAAGAAAAGGAAAAGTCAAAAGACTAATCCATTTTATAACAAACTTATAATCTTTAGTAAAATCTTTCTTTAAAGCGTACTTATTTGAGATAATTGGAAGAAAGACTGTAAGAAAAGCAGTAAGAAAAACGAGGATTATCTGAGAAGTTGGTAAAGCTACATTATATAATGCAACATCTTTGACGCTAGCAAAATAACCTAAAATTAATGTATCTGTAAGAGTGATAAATGAAAATAGAAAGGACCCTGGAAGTAATGGAAGCGAGAAATCAATAACTTCTCTATCAAATTTCTGGTATCTAAAAATAAAAAGTGATCTACTAAAAAATATTAAAAAAATTAAAGCTATAAATGAAGAAGCTAATATGCTAATAATAAGTCCTTCTTCAATAAAACCAGGTCTAAAAAAGATAAGTAAGAAGATAATCTCTAAAATACCTACGAGAATATTTGTAGCAAATATATAGCTAGTTATCTTATGATGTGCTCGAAGAATAACTGAAAAAAGATTTGTAAAAGCAGAAATAGGTATTAGAAAAGCGAAAGCTTTCAAAAATGGAAGAGCACTCGGCTTATTAAAGAATAGAGCTATATCTGGAGAAAAATAATAGAAAATAGCACAAAGAATTAATGAGAGAGTAAAAACCACTTTCAAAGCAGAAGTAATACCTAAATCTACCTTATAGTCTCTTTTCTTACCTTGGTAATATCCCATATACCTGAGTAATCCAGAACCTAAACCCAACATTATAAACGGAAGGATAAATTGAGATGAAAATAGTGCGAAGATATAAGATCCATAGATTTCCATATCATGTCTTGCAACAATAATTCTAAAGAAATAACCTAAAACTCTAGAGAGTATGATGCCTAAGAAAACAATAAATGAAGATTTAAGAATTAAATCAAAAGATTTCATATAGTATAAAAAATATAAGAATATTTAAACGTAATCCTATAATAAAAATAATGAGTCTAACACTTGAAAAAGCTATAAATATAACTGAGAAAATATTCGTAATAGCTAGTCTAATTTTCTTTACAGGGGCATTCATTCTACTTGTAATAAATGAGCATATAGGAGGCGAAGTATACAATCAAAATGAATCAATAACTTCTTTATTATTCTTTTCTATCTATTTAATATTATTTTTATTCATAATTATAAAAAAAGATATTCTATTAAATATTATAAAACTATTAAGAAAAGAAATTTGGCTATTGTTAATAATTATTCTTATGTTCTTATCAATATTTTGGTCTATAGATTCTTATGAAGCATTAAGAAAGGTTTTGCAAGGTACAGGGTTAATAATTTTCGGGATTTATTTCGGATTAAGGTTCAATTTAAAAGAACAATTAGATTTGTTAAGTATAGCCTGTGGAATAATTTTGCTATCAAGCATAATTTTTTCCCTATACATACCAGAATTAGGCCTTAGCTCAGATGTCAAAGGAGCTTGGCAAGGTGTTTTTGATCAAAAGAACATACTTGGCAAGATAATAACTCTTAGTTTTTTTGTATTTTTATTTAATTCTTTCAATAATAAAGGACTTATAAAATTAGGATTAATAATTTTATATTTAATCTCTTTTATAATTATAGTCTTATCTCAATCAAAAACAGCATTAATTGTTTTTATTCTAACAAATATCTCTTGCTTAATTTATTTATCAATTAAGAATATGAAAAAAATAAAGAGAAAACTATTTATTTGCTTATTCTTTGCTATTTTCATAGCTATATTTTTTATCTTTTGGATAAATCAAGATACTGCATTAAATATTTTAAAGAAAGATAATACTTTAACTGGAAGAACTACTATATGGGCTCTTTCTTTTGAAAAAATAAATGAGAAACCCCTCTTAGGTTATGGATATGGTAGTTTCTGGAGGGGAAGAGAAAATCCATCCAAAGAGATAGCCTATGAACTTGACTGGGCTCCTCCAAATGCACATAATGGATTTATAGACATATTATTGGACCTCGGAATAGTAGGTTTTTTGCTATTTATTTATGGAATAACAAAAATAGGAATATTATCTTGGAATTATTCAAAAAAAACAGATAAAAGAAAAGTAGATTGGCCATTTGCATTCATAGTGTTAATTATATTATACAATTTAACTGAGGAAACTCTAATAAGAGAAAATTCTGTCTGCATATTCTTGGTATTATTCACATCAATTGTAGCCAATCTAACGAAGGAGAAATCATGATAAAAGTACTTGCCATACCTGCATTTGGAAATAAGTCCAATAACCCTTATAATTGGCTACTTTACACTCATCTTCAAAAAAAAGGCGTTAAAGTTATCGATTTCTCTTCAAAAACGCCAGAAAAGATAAAGATTCTTCTAAAAAAATATGATATATTTCACCTACACTGGCCAGAATCATTAATAGATAAAAAAAGCACAATAAGGGCACTAAAAGGTATTGGAAGCTTGATGTTTATAATAGTCCTAATGAAATTGAGAGGTTCCAAAATAATTTGGACCGCACATAATTTAATGTCTCATGAAAAGAGGAGGCCTTTCTTAGAAAAAATTCATTGGATTATTTTTACAAATATACTTGATGGTTATATTGTGCTTACAAAAGCAGGCATAAAAGATCTAAGACTAAAACATCCTGCTTTAAGAAAAAAGCCCGTCTTTTTAACAATTCATGGTCATTATAGAGAATTTTACGCTAATAATCTATCTAAAGAACAGTCAAGAAAAATTTTAAAGATAGACAAAAATAAAAAAGTTTATCTTTTCCTAGGTAAAATAGCGATATATAAAAATATACCTTTGCTTATAGAAACATTCAATAAAATTAAAGATAAACAAGCCATATTATATCTTGCTGGTAAAATAAATAACAAAAATTTAGAAAAAGAAATACTCTCTGAGATAAAGTCAGAAAGAATAATATTAAATTCAGATTTTATAAAAGAAGAAGACATTCAAATTTATCTCAAATCATCAGATATTGTTGTTTTACCTTATAGAGATATCCTAAACTCAGGTACATTATTTCTAGCATTATCATTTAATAAACCAGTACTAGTTCCAGAAACTAATACCTTTAAAGAAATACAAAATCAGGTAGGTAAAAACTGGATAAAAACCTATCGAGGTGAGCTCAATTCAAAAATACTTAAAGAAAGTCTAAATTGGGCTTTGAAAAGAAAAAATGACCAACTAAACTTAGAAAAATTCAATTGGGATAATATAGCTGAAGAAACAAAAAAAGCATATTTAGAGGTAATTTCTAATGGTAAATAAAGAAAAAGGCTTTGATACACCCATACTCTTTTTAATCTATAACCGACCAGAACTAACCAGAAAGACTTTTGCAAAAATAAAGGAAATAAGACCAAGACACTTATTCATAGCCGCAGAAGGTGCTAATAAAGAAAAGAAAGAAGACTTAGAAAAATGCAAAGAAACAAGAAAGATAGTGGAAGACATAAATTGGCCTTGTAAAATAGAAAGAAGATTTCTAAAAGACAACTTAGGATGTACTTTAGGTATAAGTTCAGCAATTACTTGGTTTTTCTCTAAAGTAGACAAAGGCATAATTTTAGAAGATGACTGTTTACCAAACACCTCTTTCTTTTATTTTTGTCAAAAACTTCTAAAAAAATATGAAAAAAACAAAAACGTAATGATGATAAGCGGGACAAATTTATTAGGCGAATGGAAATCTGATAAACAAGATTATCATTTCTCAAGACAAATTACTATCTGGGGTTGGGCCACTTGGAGAAGAGCCTGGAAAAAATATTCCAATGATTTATCAGAATTAAAAAATAGAAATAAAATAGAAGAAATAAAGAAATTGATAGGTAATGAACAATATTACAAATATATCATGAAAAAAACACAAGATACTCTAAATGGTAAGATAGATAGTTGGGGTTATAGATGGATAATGTCCTGTTATATAAATTTAGGAAAAACTATAACTCCCTCAAAAAACCTAGTAAGTAACATAGGATTCTCATCAAGTGCTATGCATACAAAAAATCCTTTCTCTTGGATGGCTAATATAAAATCACATCAAATTAAATTCCCTCTTAGAGAACAAAAGAATGAAGAAGTAGATTCAGAATTTTACAATAAAATTATAAAGAAAGTTAATAACCCTATTAATCGTATATTAAATAAAATATTTTATATAATATCAAAATGAAAAGTTCTAAAATAATAGGGTTTAATATAAAATTTACAGATAAAGATGAGGAATATGATATATTTCTTAGTAAAAAACAAGGATACTATATTTTTGCAAATTCAAACACTTTAGTAGAAGCCAAATATAATATTCTACTAAATACTAGCTTAAAAAAAGCAAATCTAATTCTACCTGATGGTTACCCATTAGTATTTGTAGCTAGATTAAAAGGTTTAAAGAAGATAAGTAGAATAGCTGGACCTGATTTTACATTAAGTGCTTTAAATTATTTAGAAAAAAATAAAATAACCTGTTGTTTTTATGGTGGAAATCAAGAAGAATCTAAAATAAGAGAAATATTATTTAGAAAAAGATTCCCAAAACTTAGTTTTCATTCATTTCCAGAAAAAAGAGAGATAGAAATGATGAATTCAATGAAAAATAAAAAAATTGACTATATTTTTGTTAGTTTGGGTTCGCCAAAACAAGAAATTTGGGCTTATAAAAATTATAAAAAAATAAAAGCTAAAATATTCTGTGTAGGGGTAGCTCTACCTTATATTTTAGGAGAGAAAAAAAGAGCTCCAAAATTAATACAAAAAATTTACCTTGAATGGTTATATAGATTAATAACTGAACCTGTAAAGTCTTGGAAAAGATATTTAATTAATGGTCCAAAGTTCGCAGTATTATCCTTGAATGAACTTCTTTCTATATAATCAGACATAATCGAAAAGATGAAAACATAATTATAAATTTAACTAATCAATTTAGATAAGTAAATAATTTAATAGTTTTTAGAATAATATTAGAATCTTGAATTATGCCTCTCCGTTTCTCATATTCTATGTCTGATTTTACCCATCCATCAAAATTAAACTTTTTATGACCTCCATTAACTGCCCAAATAGAAGTTATTCCTGGATATCCCTCAAATCTTAACATATTTTTTTTCTTATAATGCTTGACTTCATCATATAAAGGGGGCCTAAAACCTACAAGCAACATATCTCCTCTAATAACATTAAATAATTGAGGTAATTCATCTAAATGACTTTCACTTAAAAATTTTCCAATTCTTGTAAATCGAGGATCATTTTTTATCTTAAAAGCTGGTCCATTAGCATAATTCATCATCCTATATTTATTTTTTAATAATTCTGCGCCATTAATCATAGTTCTAAATTTATACAAAATAAATTTCCTACTGTTGTGACCTATTCTCTCTTGTTGAAAAATAATTCCACCAGGAGAGTTTAATTTAATAAAAAGGGCGATTAATGTAATCAAAGGTAAAGATATAACTAAGAAGAATAAAGACAATATTCTATTAAAGGATAAATAAGCAACACTTAAATTAGAAAAATTAACCATAATCTAAATTATTCAAACTAGTTTAAAAAACTAATGTCTTGAAAAAATATTATTTTTATATTGCTCTCTCAAAAAAGCGATAGATACTGATAATAATATCCCTAGAATAAAACTCATAAAAAAGTATATTTTAAAAGAAGGAGAAGATATTTTCTTAGGATATTCTGGATAACCTAATATTTTAAAATCTTTTTTATTAGCTATAATTCCTTCCACACGTATTTTTCTATCAAATAACCCTATTAACTGAGCCCTATAACTAGATTGTATTTGAGTTAGTAAAACCTTATCTGAAGCTGAATCTAATTTGGAAGAAGTACCTAAATTGTTTAATAACACTCTAGCTGAATCTTCCTCTTTTTCTAATTTATTTATAAGAGATATAGTACCTTCCAAATCTAAAAGATAAACATTTAGAGCAGCATCATAATATGGATTAGAATAAACCATAAAATTCTCTACAATCTCCCTATTAACTTTCATTGAAACTTCCGGAGATTTAGAATTCACACGAACTATAATTGCATTACCTGTTAGTTCATCACGTCCAATTCTTTCCTTATAAATTTCTACCTCTAAATTTTTCTCTCTAAATCTTTTAATACTTTTATTAGCATCTAGTAAGATATTATATTTTTTAACTGCGGACTCTAAAACTTCACCACTCTCGATTATTGACTTAGCCTCAACTGGTTCAAATATGTTGCTAGTCTTAGGGTCATTTCCTATAGAAGCAAGCTGAATATAAGACTCTGAAACATAAACTTTTGGAATGATGAGAAAAATAAAAAAAGCCAAAATAAGAAAAATTATAAATATAGAAGAAAGCAAAATGATATTAACTTTAAAAAAACTATAAATTTCTATAAAATTAAAATCTTCATTAAGTTTACCAACCATAAAAAATAAAAGAAATCCGTTATTTATAATTATTACTATACTATTAAAAAATGTATGAATTAAAACTAAATCCATCCCTTCTTCTTAACCCCTGAATTAACTATCTGAAATTCAAGTTCTTTTTCAGCTAAACTTCTATGTTTTCTTAAATAAGCCATTCTTTTTCCATTAGAATTATTCAATTCTATATGACATTTGCTCCAGTATTTTAGTATATCTCCTCCAACCATTCTCTTTTCCTTTCCATTATCATCTTCCCAATTATAAACTTGATTAGTTACAATTACTGGAATATTTCTTTTTCTAGCAATTTCTGCAAGAGTCTTTATTTGTCTAACCAATTCGGCATTTATCTTATTGACATCACCATTATTCTTCTCTCTAGCTTCGGCAAAATCAAGTCTATAAAGAATAGTCATACCATCTACTATAATCAGACTAACTTCTTTTTTCAAATACTCATTTATTTTCTCAAAAGCGTCTTGTTGTTCTTTAAAATTAGTAGGATTCAAAAGAAATATATTTTTTAAGACTTTATCATTATCTTCAAATGCTAATTGCTTTATTCTTTCTACACTAAATCCTCCTTCAGTATCTACATATATCACTTTATTGCCCTTTTTAGCCTGTGAAACAGCTGCTAAAAGACAGAAATTAGTTTTACCACTTCCAGAACCTCCATAAATTACACTAACTATATCTGATTCATATCCTCCATGTAACCATTTATTTAAGTCATAGCTTCCAGCAGAAATCTTTACCATACAAATAACAAAACTCTGAGTATATAAAAATACCCTTACTTTAGTTATAAAAAATAAAAAATAAAATTAATATTATTATTAACGTCTCTTTTTCTTAGACGTCATCTCTTCATGTTCTCCACACATCTTACAGCTTTTACAAGCAAAAGAATGTATAAGTAGAACAACACCAGATATTACTACAATCTCTTGAGACCAAGGAGTTGGCCAAAGAGCAAACACCACTATCAAAATAGCTAGTATAGATTCAGTCATTTTACAATTACAACCCATTTTCAATACCTCCTTTCATAATAATCAAAAAAAGCAAAATAGCTTAATAAATATATCGTAGTTTACTTTTTCAAGCCAGCTACAAGAACATCACATTCTTTCTTAATAGCATTAACACTATCATTTACAATCTTTCTTAAATTTCCAGAACTCTTTATCTTCATTAAAACAGGTCTGCTAGGGTGTTCTCTTCTCCAGGCAGCAAATTCAACTCCTTGTTCATTAAGATAAATTCTAAGTATTTCAGCCACAGTAACATTATCTATTTTAAGTTCAATTTCATTCTTATCTTCTTTAACAATTTCAATATTCATATTTTAATGGAATAAAGTTCATTTATAAACCTTTTTGCTATGCAAAAAACTTGCTTTACTCTATTATCTCTATATCACTACTTGAAACAGTTAAAGAATTCTCCACTTTCTCTCTTACTGGTTTTATAAAGTCTTGACCGTCTTTTCTCAAATTAATACCTAAATAGCTCTGAATCTTATTTATAAGAACAAAATCATTTTTAGGTAATCTGCCATTCTCAACAATCTTAATTTCATCTTCACTTACACTTAAATCTGAAGCAAACTGCTTTCTGCTTATCTCTTTTTCCTTTCTTCTCTTTAAAATTTCCCAATGAAAATTATCAATAAGTTCATTACTAACATCGCTTTCGTTTCTCTTTAAAGGTCTTCTATACTCTTCAAAAGCAAGTATACCCTTATCTCTCCTTCCTGAATCAAATATTCCTCTTCCTGAAAACTCTCTTCTTTTAACTAAATCTCCTTCACTAACTATTTTTTTCTCCTTACTTTCAACATTACTTCTTCTAAGAATGGGTAATCTCTCTCTTTTAGCATATTCCTCACTCACCCTCACAATTCTTCCATCATCTATCGCCTCTACCATTTCCATACTATTCTTAAAAAAAGCCCTTTTATATTTATTATTGTTCTCAAATATTCACTAATTTAATCACTTTAAAGAGCTCAATATCTTATCTTCAGCATTATATCCTTGTAAAATTATCTTCTCATTTATAATTATTGAAGGAAGTTCAGTAATATTATATAATCTTTTCTGCAATTCCACAACTCCCAAGTCCATATCTCCTGCCAAAGGAATAAGGATAATCTTATTTCCTTTATCTTCTTTAACAGACTTCAAAATATTAGACATTATCTTTTGCTGATTAACAATATAATTACTTCCGGGATCATGTGCGAACATATAAACAACAGTATCGAACGGTCTGTCACACTTCTCTTTTAACAAAATAGAATTTAACCAAAGCTCAGCTTTCAATAAAGAATACCTTCGTTTTTCTCTTACTATATCTTGACTAAGCTGGTTAGATTCAACATATTTTTCTATATCCAGCCCCTTATTATACACATCATCTGCAAATGCGAAATTCTGTTCTATGGCTGAATCACATGCTTCCGAATCCATAATCTGATAATAGTAATTTTGAAGCTTTAAATCCAGAGCTTCAATCTCATGATGGTTATAAGAATCAATAATCTTATTTGTCCTATTAAATTCAATATAAAATCCCATAGAAAATCCAATTATAAGTATGATTAAAGTCAAAGCTAATGACTCAAGAAATACCCTCTTCTTATCGCTTATTTCGTATACCATCTTATATCTCCTTTTGCAAGCTTATATATAGCCATCAATAATGGAATTATATAAAGTGACCTATATAAAAAGGCGTAAGCAAGAATCTTTATAACACTTTGGTTTCCAGTCTCAGAATTCTTAAAGCCTTTTTTATAATAATATACTGCTAAAGCTAAGAATATAATTCCTAAAATAAAAAGCAGACTTGCATACATATTAAATTCAAAATATCTCCAAAAATCATATCCTTCGAGAGAATAATAGATTGAGTAAAAATAATATCCTCCCTTCATCCAAAAGAATCTTAAAAGAAGTAAAAATCCAAGAATAGCTAAGGCAAATGAAGAAGAAACATATGGAATTACGAAATATCCAAAAGCACCATTCTTAAACATAGACTTCCAATATTTCTGCACTGTCTGCAATCCTCCTAAATTCCACCTGACTCTCTGTTTAATCCAATAATCTAAATGTTCAGGAACAGTAGTATAAACAATAGCTGAATAGGACATTCTAGTTTTATATCCTTGATTTAATATATTCCAGGTTATCTCTATATCTTCCGTCAAATTCTTTGTATCAAACCCTCCAATTTTTCTTACAACGCTCGTTTTATACACGCTTAAGGGCCCATTAGTGACATAAACAGAATCGACAAAATCAAGCAATTTTCTTGTCCACGCAATAATAGAATAATCTAAAACTTGAAATCTACATAAAAGATTTTTCTTATTTTTTACTAAGACTCTTGAAGTAACTGCCGCTACTCCTTTTTCCTCAAAATGCCCAACCATATTCATTAAAGCATCTTTATGAGGATAAGAATCAGCATCAACAACTGCAATCAACTCTCCCTTAGCAATTTTAATAGCTCTATTAAGTGAATCTGCCTTTCCAGAGTTCTTCTTGTCTAAAAATGTTATCTCTTTATGCACTTTAGCCAGTCTTCTAGCAATATTAGCAGTTTGATCACTACTTCCATCATTAATTATAATTATCTCTTTTTTATCTTTAGGATAATTAACATTCAATAAAGCATTAACTGTTTCCTCCAAACTCTTTTCTTCATTATATGCTGGAACTAAAAATGAGACTGAAGGATATCGATTAACTTCAGGGCTACTATAAAGTCTTTTATAATTTCTATAATGTAAAAGCAAGAAGATTACTATAAAATATATTCCGAAAAAGAAAAGAGCAATATAAAGATTTGTGATTAAACTAACCATTTATCAATTCTCTGCGAAAGCTTCATCGCCTTTATTTAAATGAAAATAATCATAAAAACTCTCGCTAAGAGTTAATTCAGATGTATGACCCATCTTCTTTTTATGAACTAAACCCATATCGACAAATTTCTTTATATGGTCATAACCCTTATTTCCTCTAATTTTTATAAGGACACTTTGTTTCATAGGTTGTTTGTAAGCAATTATAGCAAGAGTTTCCTGCTCTGCTTTTCCAAATTCGGCATTTCCAGTAGCCAACTTATTTACCATCCAAGCATATTCTCCAGAAACATCCATCTTCCATAAGTCATTCTTTCTTACTATCTCTATACCCTTATTCTTGTATAAATCTTGTAAATCACTTAATATCTTTTTTAAAAGAATAGGGTTAACATCAGTCAAAGCAATAAGCTCTTGAATAGTAAGGTACTTGCCTGCAATAAAAAGTGCAGCCTCAACCTTCCTCCTAGACTCAACTTCTAATTCCTCATCAATCTCATCAATCTCCTCCTTACTCATATCCATATTATAGAATATCCAATTAGTATTATAAACCTTAAGTTTTCGCAAAACCTATTAAAAGACCCTCAATAATGGCTGCTATTATCAATAAAGGTAATATAACTAATAAAAAGGCATAAACTGCGCTTTTTAATTCTGCAAGAAGACTCTTATTTTTATCTCTCAAGAAAAAACTAAATCCAAGTTTCATACCTATGCCTAATGCAATAAATATGGCTGGTAATTCAAATATTCCATGAGGCAATATTCTCCAGAAATCAGATATTCCTGATATGTTATAAACTTTCTCAAAGACAAATCCTAATACTGTGCCATTAACGATGGAATTTATTACTGGTACTATTCCAAAAGCTAGCCCTAATATCATTCCAAAGAAAGCACTTTTTAAATTATTTAAGAAAATAAATATTATCAATTCAATTGTTCCTAGCCCTTCAGTTTTATCAACAAGATTTTTAAGTATATCATTAATAAAAACTAGTTTATCAGCAAATATAAAACCAAACACAGCACTAACTAAAAATACTAAAAAGCTAAGATAAATATATTTCTTACTTTCAACAATAAAATTTAAAGATTCTTTAAAAATATTTTTGCTATTTCTTTTCATTTTCATTTTCTTAATCATACTCCATTTCTCCTTAACATCGTCTGTAAAAATTGTATTTTCTTAGGGTATTTTAATCTCAAAAATACTCCATATATCAAACCCACCACTAATCCTCCAAAGTGGGCAGTATTTCCTATTGGTAGTTGCTTTCCAGTTAATAAAGGTAAGAAAAAAGCAATAACAACTAAAGGTACTATTGCTACAATCGGAGCTAACCACATATTCATTCCAATAGGAACAGCATACTTTCTTAGTTTAGGATTCGGAGAGAACATAAAGAAAATCATAGAAAAAGCAATAAAAACAATTAGAAGACTAATGAACGCTCCTACAGCTCCAGGTATCAAATTTTCAACAAAAATAGAAAGAGTTAATGCTATTATAGGGCCTGCAATTAAATAAACTTTGAATCTAGGCACAAGAACTGCAAGCAGTCCAAGTAGTCCAAATATAGCACCTGAAGCCCCTACAGCAGGAACATCTAAAGTTCCTAGTACATTTACTAAAGATGGTATTTTGCTTCCTATAAAAGCCCCTCCAACATAAAACAACCCACCAACGAGCCCTGCTAATAAAAATAAGAAGATAAATCTCTTCCTACCTATTATCTGTTCACTAAAATTACCTAAAAAGAACAGAGTAATCATATTAACAAAAAGATGAAAAACACTTCCATGTATGAATATACTAGTTAATAATGTCCAAATATAATCTCCATTTATAATATCTCCAGGATTTAAAAATATAAACTTGGCAAGATCATCAATAAAAAACTTAGATAAAATAAAAAAAGTAAAATAAAATAAAACCATTGCAAAAATTAATCTATTACTAAAAGAAACAAGAGAAAATATACTCCCTAAAAAAGACTTATTTTTATTCATTAGAAAACTAGTTAAATTCTCTTTTTAGAGCTTTTCTTCTCAACTTTACCGGACTTCTTCAAAAGCTTCTTACTTTCTTTTAGTTTTAATGCTTTCTTAGCAGCTCTTTCTTTGACTTTCTTATTTAATTCCAATTTTATTCTTCTTACTCTTGCTTTATCATCTTTCTCAGTCAAAACACTTATTTCAAGCTCAACTTTACCCAAAACATCTCTAAGTTTGGATATATCCTTTTCAAAACCTTTAACTTCTTCTGAAGTATCTTTAACACCTAAAACTTCCCCACATTCAGGACAAGAATAATTATGCAATAAAGCATTTTCCTCATTAAATTCTAAATGACAATTTTCACATTTGTAAAATCTTCCTGCTTTTCTAGCATTAAGATTAACTTCTAAATCTTTTATATTTTTAGTTAAAGTTTCTTTAAATTTAACAAGACTTTTTCCTGAATTCAAAGTCCAGAAATAAGTATACCATCCACCTTTCTTACTATCTTTCTTTCTCACAAAACTAACTAATCCTTCATCAGCCAATTTATATAATATATTTCTAGTTTGATTAATGGTAGCTCCAAGTTTCTTAGCTATAAGAAATTCATTAACATTTTTCTTACCATATAATAAATCAACAACACCTATACCATTAGCACCTATAATAGATGTAACTATATTCTTCAATAATACTTTAAAAGAATCATCTTTCATTAAAAGAGTTAAAGAAAGTCTATTAAAAACTTTTCTAATACCTGTTACCATTATATAATTAATATAAACCTATATAAATTATCTGAGAAAATTACTACTATGTTCTGGAATAAAAAATCAAAAGAATCGAGTCTACCTGACTTGCCCCAACCAAGTTTTCCGATAATGAAAAATGAAATACCTTCTATTCGTTCAATAAGTCAAATTGATGAAAAACAAGATAATGATGAAGAATCTGAATTTGCTGAAAAACACAACCTTCCTTCATTTCCAGATTCGCCCTTAAAGAAAGGTTTTTCTCAAACAGCAATAAAAAATGCAATATATGATGAAGAGGAAAAAGAAAGTGAAGAGGAATTTATGCAAAGTCCTTCAAAAGGTAGATTATTCAAAACAGTTGAAGTCGATACAGAAACCCCTATGATTTCTAAAAAACTCTCTCTTCCTCCAGAAAGAAAAGAAACTAAAATAACTGAAACTAATTATGTTTCTTTAGATTCTAAAGGAAAAGAAATATTTGTCAAGATAGATAAATTCCAGTCTGCTAGAAAATCCCTTTCAGCAGTTAGAGAAAAAGTAGAAGAAATTGAATCTATGCTTAAAAAAATAAGAGAGGTAAGAATGAGAGAAGACCAAGAACTAACTGCTTGGGAAAGAGATATTGAATCAGTAAAATCAAGGATAGAAGACATATCAAAAAACATCTTTGAAAAACTATGAATAGCGAATATATACGGTTAACAGATGCAGAAGTAAATTATACTAAAAAGCATCTTCTTAACACTGAACTAGAATCTTTAACTTCACTCAAAAAATTAAAAGAATATAAGGAATTAAGAAGCAAAGAATTATCTTTAAAAATTTCTCTAAAAACATCATTAGACTCTCTTTCTCAAGAATTAGTTATATTAGATAAACTTCTACCTCATACCTCTTGGGAAAAGAAAGAACAAGAAGAAATGAAATCATCTATAAATATCAATTTTGAAGAAACCCGGTTATTTGAAAATAAAATTGATACTAACCTTGAAAATCAATTGGAAGAAATCAAAAGAAAACTAGCCAGACTTCAATAAAGAGGATATAATGGCTACCATATCTATTAATTCAAATAATAAAATACACATTATTAAATTAATCAAATTCTACAAAATACTAGAAAATAAAATCAAAATTAAACCTATTTTATACGGCAGTCTAGCTTATTTTATCTACACAAAAGATAATACTATTAAAATAAATGATCTGGATTTTCTCATCAGAGAAAATGCTTTTAAGAAAATAATAAAATTTTTAGAAAAGAGTAAGATAAAATATCATTATTCAAAAGAATGGCACACATTACAAGTCTTCAAAGGAAAATTAAAAATAGAATTTGATTCAATAGATTTTTGGCAAAAAGACCTATCTATTAAATTCCAGACAGTAACTATCAATAATGCTCCTATAAAAGTCATCACTCTAAATAATTTGATAGCCATTTACAAGAAAGCTTCAAAAGTCAGTAAGGACAACCCTAAAGGTAATAGAAAGAAATATCTCGCATTAAAGGCACTTAAATAACTTCATCTTTTCTTAAAAATCACCATAGCTAAAACTATTCCAATAATAAATAAACCAGCTCCAGTCATTTTAGAATCTAATAAACTCATATTTCCAATAACATTCCCAGTGATAGATGAAGCAGAAAACATAAAACTAAGAAAAATAAACATCCCTGCTGAAACAGCAACAACCCTGCCATGCCCAGTAAAAAGTCTTGACTCGCCACTCGCCACTTTTTCAAGTCTTTTAGCTTTTCTATAATATTCTCTTGCTGTTTCTAACCTACGTCCGTTATCTAAATTAACACTACCTCCTCTCTCTTGAGCATACAATTCATCAGCAGATTTTCTATAATTTTGTGCAGCTTTTTCTGGTCTACGAGCATTTAACCAATTCTCAGCTATTCTCGCATATCTAACCCATGTTAAATTATCTCTAGGCTTCCCCAATTCACTTCTTTCAGCATCATCAGCAATATGAGCATGCCTAACCTTATCCTTGTAGTCAAGAGATTTATTATACTTCCTCATGTTCTCAAATAGTTAACACTATTTCCTTTTATACTTTTCCAAACATTTTAATATCTATTAAATTCTCCATATATATGAATACACGTCAAGACCTCATTAAAGCCTATGTAGAATTTTTCAAATCAAAAAAGCACCACCACATACCTTCAGCCTCATTAATACCTGAAAATGATCCCACAGTACTATTTACAACTGCAGGAATGCATCCTCTTGTACCCTATTTACTAGGTCAAAAACACCCATTAGGAAAGCGTCTTGTAGATGTGCAAAAATGTATTAGAACACAAGATATAGAAGAAGTCGGAGATAACATACATCACACTTTTTTTGAAATGTTAGGTAACTGGTCTTTAGGAGATTATTTCAAAAAAGAATCTATAAATTATTCTTTTGATTTTCTCACAAAAACACTTAACATTCCCCTAAATAAAATAGCAGTAACTTGTTTCAAAGGTGATAAAAATTCAGAGAAAGATGAAGAATCGGCAAAAATCTGGAAATCATTAGGAATAAAAGAAGAGAGGATAGCTTTTCTTCCAAAAGAAGACAATTGGTGGGGCCCAGCAGGAGAAACAGGTCCTTGCGGTCCAGACACAGAAATATTTTATTATACGGGAAAGAAAGCACCTAAAAAATTTGACACAAAAGATGATTCATGGGTAGAAATCTGGAATAATGTATTTATGCAATATAATAAAAAAGGTTCTAATAACTACACTCAATTAGAACAAAAGAATGTAGACACAGGACTAGGAGTAGAAAGAACTCTTGCAGTTTTAAATGATTTAGATGATAATTATTTAACAACAATCTTTCAACCTTTAATAAAAGAAATAGAAAATCTATCAAAAAAGAAATATCCTAAGGAGGGTGAAGCTTCAGGGAAAAATAGTTCCCTAAGCAAAGACACAAAAGCAATTAGAATAATAGCAGATCATATTCGCGCAGCAGTATTTATCTTAGGAGATCAAAGAGCAATAAAACCTAGTAATGCTGGACAAGGTTATGTTCTAAGAAGATTAATAAGAAGAGCAATAAGATATGGAAAGATTTTAGGCATAAATTCAAATTTTACTCATTTACTAATAAAACCAATTCTTCAAGTTTATCCAGATTATCAAGAACTTAATAGAAATCATAAATTTATAGAACAGGAATTAAAATTAGAAGAAGAAAAATTTAATCTTACACTTGATAAAGGATTAAAGGAATTTAATAAACTTTCAAAGAATAAATTAATAACTGGAAAAGAAGCGTTTCTTTTATTCCAAAGTTATGGTTTTCCAATTGAATTCACTCAAGAACTAGCAGATGAAAATAATATCAAAATAGATTTAGAAGAATACAATAAAGAATTTGCAAGACATCAAGACCTATCAAGAACATCAAGCGCTGGAATGTTCAAGTCGGGCCTAGCAGATGACTCAGAAGCAACAAGAAAGCTCCATACAGCCACTCACTTGTTAAATGAAGCTCTAAGATTAGTGCTTTCAAAAGATATAAAGCAAAAAGGTTCTAACATAACTCCAGAACGTTTAAGATTTGATTTTAATTTTCCAAGAAAATTAACAGAACAAGAATTAAAACAAATAGAAAGTCTAGTAAATGAAAAGATAAAACAAGGTCTAAATATGAAAATAGAAGAAATTCCATTAGAAGAAGCAATAAAATCAGGAGCGCAACATGAATTTGGAACAAAATATCCTGAACTTGTTTCAGTTTACACTCTAGAAGATAAGAAAGATGAAAAAGGATGGTTTAGTAAAGAATTTTGCACAGGCCCACATGTATCAAACACAAAAGAAATAGGCCACTTCAAAATAACAAAAGAAGAAGCAGTAGCCTCAGGCATAAGACGAATAAAAGCTATCGTAAAATAGAAACATTTATATAATTAGTTATACATAATAGTTATACATGAGTATAGAAGTTACAACGAAGAAATGGGGAAATTCAATAGGAATAATTATACCTAGTGAAACTATTGAAAGATTAAGTATTAAACCTGAAGAAAAAATAATTATAGAAATTGAAAGAAATGAAAACGTACTAAAGGAGCTATTCGGAGCGGTTAAATTCAAGAGACCTGTAAAAGATATACTGAAAGAGGCTAGAAAAGACTTAGAAAGTAAATGGATGAAATAGAAAAATGTCTTGATACATATGCTCTAGCAGAAATAGCTGATGAAAATCCAAAATTTAAAGAATACCTTAATTCGCCCTTCGTTATCGCAGACACGACATTAGCTGAATTTTATTCCGTACTTTTAAGGGAAGATGGTGAGAAAGTTGCAGATTATTGGTATAAAAAACTTGAGAGATATTCTCTTCCAGTTAGCAAAAAGATTCTAGTTGAAGCTGTAAAGTTCAGGTATAAATATAGAAAAGAAAATATTTCTTTCTTCGATGCTGTAGGTTACATATTCTCTATTAAAAATGGTTATCTATTCGTAACAGGTGATAAAGAATTTGAAAATCTACCTAATGTTGAGTTCAAGAAAAAATAACCCATCCACCAATTATCAGAGCTTCTATCATAGTAAATAATCCAAACCATTTAAGATTTCTTCTATCTGAAAGCAAATATTTGAAAGAAAAATGAATTGTGCTTATACCAACAGAAAATGAAATCAATGAAGCAAAAAATAAACTACTAGGTAAGGTTTGATTTCCAAGATTTAACAAATTAGCTCCAAATATTATAGGTATGGAGAGTAGAAAAGAAAATTTTACAGCATTCTTCTCATTTAAACCTAATAACAATCCTGTAACAATAGTGCTTCCAGATCTTGAAACTCCTCTAAACAAAGCAAGAATTTGAGCAATTCCAATTATCAAAGCTTTTCCATAAGTTAATTTCTCATCTTTCTTAGGAGAAATACTTCCAATAAACAATAATAAACTAGTTATTCCTAATCCAATTGCAATCAATCCTAAACCACCGTTGCTTTCAAGAAAACCCTTCAAAAGAAAACCAGCAATTCCTGCAGGAATAGCCGCCAAAACAACAGCAAAGCCTAATTTAGCTTCTTCACTTTTCCAATTCCCACTAAAAACATCACGGATAATATCAATTATATCCTTTCCAAAATAAACAAAAACAGCCATTAATGTTCCAAAATGCAAAGCAACTTCTAAAAATAAAGAACTCTGATAATTAATCAAATGAGATATTATTTCTATCTGACTTGAACTAGAAATAGGTACCCATTCAGTTAATCCTTGAACAATCGCCAACACAATCAAAGACAAAAAGCTACCATCATATACAAAAGCCATATTTATCCAGATAATTTAAGATATTTAAACCTAATTCTAACTAATAAATAAATTAAAAAAAGGAAGAATAAAGATTATTAGATTTTAAAAAAATCTAACTATTTCGGCAGTTCCAGCAAAGCATTGGAATCATGATACGACGAGCTCTCATCGCCCTTATCACATCTTCCAAATGTGCAAGGTTTCCTTCTTGAGCTAAATCATAACCCAAGTCAAACACCTCATCACATTTACTACACTGGACAGGCAAAGCAGGTATTTGCATCTCCATAATATCATTACTCTTTAATTCTTTATATATAAACAACATAAAATAAAACTATTTTTCTTATAAATACAAATTTATATACCCAGTCACTCCAGAGAAACAAATTCATTTTTCAGGAAAAAATTCACTTGTAAGATACAAAATGTCTTTACCAAAAATTAGTAACATATAATTTGAATAAAAAGAAAGATTATTAAACTAAAGGTTATAAAAAAAGCGATGATAGAAAATAAAAAAAAGGAACCTGAGCTTTTGGAATCCGGAAGCTATGAAATATTCACTCCAGAATCAGGAGAAATAGCCATGGATACTATAGTTTTACACGGAAACAATGGTGCAAAAAGAATCTGGAAACTAAAGTCCCTAGATCAAAAACAAGCTATCTTTGAAATAAAGAAATTCGGATGAATTTCTTATTATCTATTATTAAGTCTATAAAATCTACGACCATTAATACCATTTTTATTTACCATTCTATTAAATAAATCAAATCTAAATTCTTCACCTATTCCATTTTGTTCAAAAACATAACCTACTTTGCTAATCTCACCTAAATAAACTGCTGAATGCAAGGTATTATGATAATTTTCTTCATCACTAACTCCACTAGTAACTACAATTCTTCCAGGTATAAGTGAATCTGTTTTTGTACAATGTCTTTCAAGAAAAAATTCCATATATCTTGGTTGTAAACTTCCAGGTCCTGCAAAATCCTTAGGAAAAACCATAAAATCTCCACCTCTCTTTGATTGAACTATTACTTCATCACTTGGCCCAATCTCTCCTTTAAATTTACCAACAAGATCTCTTTCCGCATTTAATACATATAAAGCAGTCCCAAAGCAATTTGGATAAATATTACCATATCCATTTAATTTTGTCAAAGGTCTACTTCCTAATTCTTGATTATCCAATAAAAAGTCTATTCTATCCCTCAAAGGAGAATCTCTAAGCAAAGGTTCTACTTCCTGCCTTGTAACTTCTCTATCCATTATTCTTTACCTCTTTTAGGATTAAACCTATAAAACTTAGTCAAGTTAGATTGTAAATAAGGTCTGTGGATAACCTCATGCAAAGCAGTAAATGAAAACTCTTGACCTTGGCCATCCTGATGAAAAGCCACTTCTGTTCCTTCAACTTCTCCTAAATAAACTAAAGCATGAGCTGGATCTTGAAGATGATAACCTCCATATAATCCGGCCAAATATACTAGGTCTCCTTGATTTAATTTAGCTACTTTATCAAAATCCTCATCACAAAATCTTTTCATGAAAGAAGGTTCAATAGCTCCAGGTCCATCAAGTTTACTAGGAAAGAAGGAAGCTCTCTCATCAATAATGCTCCCAACATAAAAACCAGCTAGGTTATGCATTAAAGGTTCAAACTTTTCTAAGAAACGCTCTTGACTTCCAATAACAAACAAAGCTGTTCCAAAACAATTAGACTGAACCAGAACTCGCCCTCCTTTAGAAGAATAATTACCTAAGACATTATAAGCTAAATCTTGATTATCCAAAAGATAATCAATCCTCTCTCTAAGGGGAGAGTTTCTAAGCAAAGGATCTGCGAAATCTCTATTTACTTCAACAGCAACACCATTAGACATTCTCATAAAAATCAAGCCAAAAATATGATATATAAAACTTACTTATTCTATTTTTAAATAAGTGTGAAGATTATCTAATACTAATTGATTAAATGACTTATTCAATTTACATATTTTCTTTTTTATAATATCTTCATCAATAGTAAAAATTCTATGAGGTTTTACCCAACTCTTAAAAGGAAGATTACCCAAACTAAAATCATTTTTTGAGATTAATAAACCATCTTTAGTAATATTGCTAGTAATAAGGCAACAAATTCTATCTTTAGTATTATTTATTTTTTCATTAGATATAATCAAAGCAGGTCTAAATTTAGCACCAGTTAAATCTGAATAAGGAAAAGGAATTAAAACAACTTCTCCTTGTTCATACATTATTCCACCTTTCATCCGCTTCATTGTCCCAATCTTTCTTTAAAACTTTCTCAGAAGCAAGCATTGTTAAAATGCTTTCATGATTAATAGAATTATCTAACTTTTCTAATTCATCTATTCTATTCTTTACTGCTTTTCTTACAAATTCACTCCATTTTATTTCAGAGTGTTTTCTCATAAGTCTATAAACATCTTCTTCTATTGACAAAGTAATATTAGTCATAGGATAATAAGTGAGCTCACTTATTTAAACTTTTCTATTGAACATATATTCCCGGTTTTCCAGGTCTTGCCTTTCCAGCTTTTCCTTCGGGATCATACTTATTCTTATCATTCACAATATATACTTTAACTTCTTTACCAACTCTTTTTCCAATTAACTCTCCATTATAAGCTTCCAATTCATTTGGAATCACATAAAGATATACTTTCTCAGATTCTTTACCCTGCTTTTCTTTTATAATTCTTAATACATTTAATATATCTCCAACAGTTTTATCAACTGCTTTTTCACTTTCTTCCAATTTAACATTTATCTTGCTCTCATCAAATTTTGGCCAGTCGGAAATAGAAACTAAATCTTTCTTTCCAATTAAATTCCATAATTCTTCAGCAGTATGTGGACAGAAAGGTGCTATTACTTTTATCTGGATTTCTATAAAATCATTTAAAACTTGCTGATTAACATTTCCCTTATTAGTATATTCCTTCAAAACTCTCTGAAACTGATAAAATAATTTATCAAAACCAGTTCTAAACATCATATTTTCCATACTTTCACTTCCTTCTTTCAGATATCTATTAACATTAGAAAGTAAAAGTTTTTCATTTCTTCCGATATCTCTTTTCTTAATTTTCTTGACATAATTCTCTTTAACGAAATCAATAAAACTATTCAATTTCTGAGCAACTATTTCCAAGTTTCCAAATCCAAAATTAGGATCATCTAAACCCTCTCCTCCAAGCATTAATCCTGCTCTTATTGAATCAGCACTATTTTTTTCAAGAATCTGTCTTATTGTAAAGAAATTTCCTTTACTCTTACTCATTTTCTCTCCTTCAATTAGCAACCAACCATTCACACTAAATGATTTAGGCCAATATTTTTCTGGAAATATAGCTGCGTGATTAAATAAGCAGAAAGAAAGATGATTCTGCACTAAATCTTTTCCAGAGCTTCTAACATCAAATGGATACCAATACTCGAATTCTTTTTTCATTTTTTGCATCTTCAAATCGCCTTTTCCTTTTCCTAAAAATATATAATCAAAAAATGAATCATCAATCTTTTTTTCAGGATAATCTTTAATCAAATGAGCTATGGTATAATAGGCCATATATATTGTAGAATCTGATAAAGATTCTATAACCCATTTTTCATCCCAAGGTAATTTAGTCCCAGTTCCATGATGGTGAGTGCAAGCCCAATCATTAAGCCAGCCAATAACATAATTAAACTGTTGTCTAACCAATTCTGGATGCAATTTCATTCCAGCTAATTCTCTTCTAACAGTTTCTTTCCATTTATTATCGCCATATTTCAAAAACCACTGGTCCTTTACAATCTTAACATTACAATTAGTCAAACACCTGCATACCACTTTTCCAGTCAATTCATAAAATACTTCCAAAAGCTTTCTCTTCATCAAATCACTTTTTATTTTTTCTTTAGCTTCTAAAACTTTCATTCCAGAATATTCTGCACAATTATTCAACAAAACACCGCTATGGTATCCTTCTTTATACACTTCCTGAGTTAATTTTTCAAGTAAAGAATCATCTTGATTAATTACTTTAGCATCTTCAACAACCTTAACTCCTGCTTTATCTCCATATTTATTAGTTTTAATAATTGGAATAACTTCCAATTCCTCTATCTCTTCAATTTGTTTAATATTAAATCCAAGTTTTTTCTTATCTTCTGATTTGATATCTTGAAAATTTCTCAAAGCAACATAATCGTAAGGTGCATCACTAGGTACGCTTACAACTAAACCTGTACCTATACTTGAATCTACAAATTTTGCTGGAAGAATTATAATTTTTCTTTTAGTTAGAGGAGCTTCACAATATTTTCCGACTAAATCTTTTCCTTTAACATACTCAATCATTTTAACATTCTTTCCTTGCAAAGCAAGTTTCTCCATACACTCCTTACTTACAATCCATTTTTCCTCTCCAACCTCTGTTTTAACATAATTAACTTCAGAATTAACCCAAAAATTAGTCTGCCCAAAAACAGTCTCAGGTCTAAGAGTTGCAGCAACTAAATAACTATCACCAAACTTAAATTTCATCAGATAATATTCTTGAGGAGTTTCTCCTTCGCCTTCAGATCTATCATGATCTCCAACAACCATTTTATCTTTTTCACACCAAACAACTGGTCTTTCACCCTTTTCAATAAAACCTTTCTCTTTAAGCTTTCTAAACTGCCACTTTATGAATTTATCATAAATTGGATTCAAGTCAGTTGTAACAAAACTTCTTCTCCAATCAATACTCGCTCCCAATCTAGACAAATCTTCTTGAGCGGCAGGAACAAAAGTATCTATCCAATGTTTCACATTTCCAAATTTTACTATTTCTTTATCAGAAAATCCCATACTTTTCATTATTTGTATTTGTTTCTCTTCTTTCTCTCTTATTCTCTGTGCAGCGGCCCAAACAGGAGTTCCAGTACAATGCCAACCTTGTGGAAAAAGAACATTATATCCTTGCATTCTTTTATATCTAGCCATAACATCAACTCTTGTAACAGAAAAAGCATGTCCTAAATGTAAATGCCCATTAATATATGGATAAGGAAAATTAATAAAAAACTTCTCTCTTTTATCAGCCACACTCTCAAATATTTTTTGATCACTCCATTTCTTCTGCCATTTTTTTTCCAATTTATCAAAATCAATTTGTTTTTTCATACTAATATCGTTAACCATATTACTAATCAACAAATAAGAAATTTAAACCTTTAGTTTTTGTAAAACTAAAATCCTTCATTTAATCCTTTAACAAAACCTTTCTTCTTTAACTGACTAACTCCAGCAGGTGTATATTTATAGATAATATCTCCCTTATCATCGTCATCTTCCCAAGGTAATATCATAACATAATCTCCAGGTCTAAGCCAGAAACTTCTCTTAAATCTTCCAGGAACTCTGCAGTTTCTATTCTTTCCATCAGTAGATTTTATATCCATTCTATTTCCACCATATCTCTGAACTATAATTCCAATCAATTCCTTTCCTCTAGGCAATTTAACCCTTACAGGAAACTCTCCACCCTCTTCTTGCACAACAATATCATTCTCATTAACTACTTCTTCAAAATCTCCATAATCCTTCTTATCCATAAAACATCTAGAAAATCAACTCTTTTAAAACTTTACTTCTGCTTTTTATTACTCATAGCAAAATAGAAATTCTTCATAAATATAATTGAAAGAGGTGTTGTAATCAACTGACCAGCAGCAGAAAATAGAAATCCAACAGCACTTACAGTAACAATTAAATTTATAGAAAGACTTTTACCAAAAGCAATCATAGCATAAAATAATCCTGAAGCAAGGGTAGGAATTGAAAATACTAAAGAAATGCCTATGATAATTAAAGTCAATAACGCAGAATATCCTAATGTCATCCACCATTTATTTTTTACAAGATGATGACTTATTTTCAAAGATTCCATAATTCCTTTTTTCTCAGCAATAAAGATATAAAATGAAAATATCCAATAAACTGCAAATATAATTCCCGGAACTATTAATAAGCAAAGCAATAACATAATAAATATGCAAATAACAATCATAAATCCAATTCCTCTCAGATAATTACTCTTTCCTCCATCGATAGCTTCATTAAAACTAAATTTCTTTCCCTTCAAAACACCACAAGTCATAGAAACATAGGCTAAGAAAGACAATAAACTTGAAATTAAAGATATAAATAAACTACTAATAAAATAAGTAGTGTACTTATCAAAAACACCCCATGGATTATTTTCAGTATCTATAGATAAAGTATCCAAACTAATCATTCCATAAATCTGGTAACCTAATATTACAATTCCAGGGATTATAACAAAATAAAGAAATAACTTAAATATAACATTAAAATTCAATTTATACTCTAACCATGATTCACTTAATAACTCACCAAAACTCTTATTCATAAAACAATCAAGTATATTAGATTTATAAATCTATTTTAAACCGAAACCTAATCCTTAAATACCATCTCCACTTTATACCTTAATGATAACAGCATATCTAACGCGCAATTCAGTATCTTCATCATCAGAGGAAGCATTCTCTCTATTTGAAAAATCAGCAATGGGTGAGAAAAAAGCTGGAAAAGTAATTTACTCTGACTTTGAAGCTCTCTACTTGCTAGAAAAGAAAAGTCTAGAAGTATTCTCAGGTAAAAAGAAACTTTCTTTTGATGCACTTATGAATAAATTAAGAAAGAAAGATAAAAAACTAGAATCAAAATACACAGCATATTTTGACCTTCGTTCTAAGGGTTATATATTAAAAGAAGCCTTAAAATTTGGAGCAGACTTCAGAATTTATGATAAAGGTTCACGCCCAGGCACATCACACGCTCCTTGGCTACTATTCGTCTGCAATTCATCAGATAAAATAACCTGGCATGAATTCTCAGGAAAAAATAGAATAGCACATTCAACTAAAAAGAAACTTCTAATAGCTTTAGTAGATTCAGAATCATCAGTTTCTTATTATGAAATTGACTGGAAAAGACTATAATTAACTTATACAATAATGTAAATATCTTATTAGAGATAACTACTTTTTCTATAAATTTTCTTTAGAAACGATGCTTAAAGATTTGTACACAAATCTTTATAATAATCTATAACATATTCTACTTTATGACTGCAGTAGCTATTAACATGACTCAAACGAAAGAGATGATTCTTACATTTATAAAAACAAGAGGTCCAAGTCTTCCAGTTCATGTAGCACAATACATTAAAACATCACCTCTATTCGTTTCAGCTTTTCTTTCAGAATTATATAGAGAACAAAAACTTTTAATGTCTGACTTAAAAGTAGGTAGCACTTCTCTTTATCTTATTCCCGGCCAAGAGCAAATGCTTGAAAATTTCACTCAATATCTTAATCAAAAAGAAATGGAAACATTTAATCTATTAAAGAAGGAAAAACTCTTGGAAGATCAAAAACTTCCTCCAGCAATAAGAGTAGCGATAAGACAAATTAAAGATTTTGCAATTCCTTTAAAGATAAAAAATGAAGAAAATGAAGTACTTTTCTGGAAATATGCCTTCACACCAGACTCTGAAATTGAACAAATAATCAATCCTGTAAAAAAAGAACAAAAACAATCACAAGCACCAGTTATTCATCATCCTTCAACACAAATTCAACAGTTGCAAGAAACAGTCCAACCTATTCAATTAGAAATTAATGTTGATGAAAATCAAATAACTAAAGTAAAAGAAGAAAAGCCAAAAAAAGAAAAAGTAAAGAAAAAGCAAGAATCAAAATTTCTTGATGATTTAAAAGAATATCTAAAGGCAAAAGATATAGAAGTCTTAGAACAGATAGAAGAAAAATCAAAAGAACTTACAGCAAAAATAAGAATAAATGACCTTTTCGGAAAACAGGAATATTTCTTAATAGCTAAAGAAAGAAAAAAAGTAAAAGAAGAAGACCTCACCCTTGTTCTTCATAAAGCCAATCAAAACAAGATGCTCGCTCTATTTATGGCACCCGGAGATCTAGATAAAAAAGCCCAAGATTTCATTAAAGAATACAAAAATCTTGTGAAGTTTGAAAAGCTTAAGTTTTAATAATAAACCTGCTTTGAGGTAACTATGGAATATCTAATAATTCTAATAGGTATATTAATTATAACTATTTTATTTGAATATAAATATCACATCCATTTATATAAATCAATAAAAGAAAGGCTATCTGTAACTGGAACAATTTTTATTTATGGAATGCTCTGGGATTACTATGCTACCTATAAACAACATTGGATATTTCCAGGACCTGGACTAATTGGAATACGAATATATGGGTTACCTATAGAAGAATTCCTCTTCTTCTTAATAATCCCTTACTCTGCTCTAGTTATGTATAAGGTTTATGATACTAGAATTTTCAAGAAAAAAACATCCTCATAACCTTTAAAAACCCTCTTCCCAACCAATAATTAAATGGGAAGAATAAAATCAGCAATGGTTAAGAGAGCAGCCAGACAGTTAATGAAGGGCTCATCAGAACTATTTAATGATAACTTTAATCACAATAAAAAGGCTCTTGGACACACAATGCCGAGCATCCCTGTAAGAAACAAGATAGCAGGTTATTTAGCTAGACTTGTAAAAATGAAAAACGCACCTGTAAAAGTTAAGCCTAAAATTATAGAAGATGATGAAGGTTATGGTTCAAGACCAAAATCAAGAGACAGAGAATATACACCAAGACAAAGAGAATATTAATCTAGTTAGTTTAAGTTAATAATAAAAGTCAATTAACAACATAATAATCATATTATCGATAACAATATCCTTACCCTTTTAAACTATAAAATAACCTTGAGATTATCAGATTACAGATAAAAATATATTCACATTCTTAATCTAATAAAAAATAGACTATTTCTTCCTATTCAATATCTTATCTATTTTATCTTCAATTCTCTTCATATCTTTCTTAATATTATAAACTTCTATCATTCTCTTTCTATTATAATAAAATGCAAAAGCTTCAGCAACAATCCAAATAATTAATATAACTCCAAGAGCTTGTAACCATAAAGCAACATATCCTAATTTACCTAATAACTCTAAAGACTCTGCAGCTAAATTCTCCACCACCATATTGTAAAAAAGAAAAAGAAGTTTATAATCTTATTGTTAAATCTCTAGGCCCATCTGATAAAGCAGTCTGTGCCAAATTCACTTTTACATGCCTTATGCCTCTGGCAATATTTCTGCTAGAGAAATTATAAACTGGGTCTAATAGTTCACCAAGAAGCATTATGCTTTCTATAGCATTAACCCCTCTGTCAAATCCTTCTACAATTTTATCTCTAAAATAATGATATCTAGTTATAGCTAAAAATCTATTAAATTCAGCTCTAGCCATTTTATAATCTCCTTGCTCCCAGTAATCTAAGATTCTTGGTTCAACTTCGTTAATCCCAGATTTCATATCACCTATAACTGCATTTAAATCCATAAAAATTAACTTTCCAGTAAACTTATAAATCTTCTTAATTTCCAACTTTCGGCACTGTAGCTTAGTGGTAAAGCGATGCTCTCATGTAGAATTCTTGAGAAAGGCATAGATCGGGAGTTCAATCCTCCCCAGTGCCATTTTATTTTCATAGAGATTATTAACTTTTAATTTAGCAGATTTGAGATTTTTACTGGTTAAACTAGAAGAAAGCAAATCATAGTTCTTATCATATAATAAAAAAGTATCAAATTTTTCTTTATATTTAGGATTAACTAATCCTATTTTATTTTCAAATAATAAAAGATTATTTTTACCATTAAATTGAATTCTATATTTCTGATGCAATTCATTATAAGCTCCTGGAGAAACATTTACTCTTTTACATTTATAAAAAGCGCCCTTGAAACCTAAAGATAAAAGATAATCATAAACTTCTTTAAGTAAAGTTTTTGAAATTACATGAATTTCTAGTCTAGGATAATATTTGGTAGGATTTTTAGTCAAAACTAAACTTCCATCAGTAGCAAAAAATCCTGCAACAACGTAACTAACTAAATCCATATCATAAAAGATTTTTGGAATAAATAATCTATCTAACTTTTTACCTATTGGAAATCCTGTTTTAGATAAAAATTCAAAGAGTTCTTTATCTAAAAAGTTAAATTCTATACCATTACAATCTTTCTTGAATTTTATATTCAAGTCCCTACCTCTGAGCTTTTTCAAGATAGGTCTTATTAAATTTTCAAAGAAAGGAACATCATCAAGAGAGGAACCAGAAATTACTAAACAATTTCTAGTATATCCTTCTTTAGTAACATATCTTGATAAGCATCCATCTCCTAGCATTATTCCATAAAGTAATGCAAAATCTTTGTCTATTGTAAATTCCATTATAATAAATGGAATAATTATTTTTATACTTTTATTTTAATTCTAAAGTAGTTAGGTTTATTTCCTCAAACTCTTCCACTCAGGAATCTTCCCAGTTTTAAGAAAATGATCAACCATTTCAATTTCTTCAGCAATTCCTTCAATCATATCATAATTTTTAGCCTCTTCAACATTTATCCATTTATATTCAGATAAATCTTTACTCAATTTAACATCATCAGAAACAGCATAACCAAACAAACTTACAACCATGCACGGAATATTGTCTTTCCTCATAAAAACTAAATTAGTAACATAACCTATATCTTTTATTTCCAATCCAACTTCTTCCATAACTTCTCTTCTCAAAGCTTCCTCAAGAACATTATACCATTGCTTAGCTCCTTCTGTGTCTGGACTTCTTGAAATATAATCTTTAGTACTTACTTTTCCTCCAGGAACAGTCCATTTGTTAGGAAAATCAGGTTCCCATTCAGCTCTTTTAGCAATTAAATATTTACCATTTCTAAGAATTATTCCAGTAACTGCAATATAATGGGCCTTATCAGGATTATACATAAAAAGCAATAACAAATACAGTATATAATTTTTATTAGCTTACAATCAACAATACACCTGCAATCATAATTGCTGCAGAAATACCTTTCTTAAGAAGATGAGTTTCATGAAACATCTCTCCACCAATAACTATCACTATTAAAGTTGCTAATCTTTTAACTGTCAATACTAATCCTACTGGAGCAAGAGCAATAGCTTTAGCTTGAAAGAATGAAGTCAATAAAGAAAACAAAGCAATTATCAAAACTAACCAGCCCACATTTTTCATTCCATTTTTCATTCCCTTCAAGCCATTATGAAATAAATTAAGAGTTGTAAATGAAAAGAATGCATAAAATAATGCTGAAAATGCTATGAAAGATTCTACTTGCATATTCAAAGTAGATAAAACATATCTATCCATAGTAGCTGCAAAAGCAAAAATAAATAATGAAATCAAAACATATCTAAGATATTTTTTCTTAAAAAGCATTTTAAAAGGGTCAAATATTTTCTGATGATTTTTAGATTCTAATATATAAGCTCCGATTATCAATAAACCTATTCCACTCATTTGCATATAAGTAAGTTTTTCTCCCAAAAAGAAAAAAGCAGAAATAGCGACGAAACCCGGACCTAACACCCATAAAGACATAACTGTGCTAACATCTGTGTGCCTCATACTCTTATGCATAAATATAGCACCCATAACTGAAAATAAAGTCGCTAAAAAAACAAGCCCTAGAGATTCAAAGGTAATTAAACTATAATCTATGAAAAAAAACAAAGGTGAACAAACAAACAGAAAGAACAATCCAAAAACTGCAGTAAATTCAAGAGCATGTTCTTTACTTAATATTTTTTTAGAAATTAAAGATTCAAAAGCAGTAAACAGCATAGCTATAAGAATAAAAATTACCCATTGATCCATTTTATTTTTGACCTCTTATTTTTTCTGCTAATTTCAACAATTCATCTCTATTAGGGTCTGGTCCTAATTGTGTAGAAAGATAACCTTCATATTTTTCAAAATAAATTTTATCTTTAGCCCACATTTCTTTAAATTTTTCATCTACTCCATGTAAAGGATAAAGTTTCAAATGAGCATGATTTACACCCATACCTTCCATAATTAAAGCGACTCTCTGAACTCCTAATCCTTTTTCAAGCAATTTAGAAACTTCTCTAGCAGTTGACATAAATTCTAAATACATTTTAGAAGACATATCAAAAATATATGAATCAAAATGTTTTTTAGGCATTACTAATGTCTGACCTTTAGTATTAGGAAATCCATCTAGTATAGCTAAATAATTTTTATCTTCCCAAATTTTAAAACTAGGTATTTTTCCTTCAACAATTTCACAAAAAATACATTTATTGCCCATTATTTCCTTTTTCCTCAGACAAATCAATCTTATTATCAAATACAGAATTATAAAATTTCTGCTTCATAACTTCTCTATTAACTTTTTCTCTCTTCAAATCTAATGGTAACATTTTATGAAACCATCTTAGACTTTTCTTCTCTCCAGTTACTGCTCCAGATAAATCGTTTATTTCTTTAGAAAACTTACTTCTATTATTATAAAGAGTCATAGGAATTCTTGTGAATACTGATTTTACATGATCTTCTTCATCAGGAATTTTAGCAACAACAGAAATTCCAGAAATTTGTTCAATTTCTTTAACACTCATTTCATAATCTGGATTTCTTATCTTATTTAAAATCAAACCAGCTATAGGTTTTCCTCTATTTCTAGCTAACTCAGCAGCTTTCAAACTACATGAAAGAGTAGGATAATCAGGAGTAGTAACGACAAATAAAGCATCTGAAGCAATCATAGCACTTAAAACTTCATCATTCAAATTAGGAGAAGAATCAATAACAACATAATCATAATTAGATTTTATCTTACTTATTCTATCTTTCAATTTCATACAATCAATTTCTCCATAATATGCATAACTTCCAGGAATAACATCAACACCATACCTACTATGTATTGCACTTTCAATTCTTACTTTTCCAGCTAAAACTTCATGAATTGTTTTTTCAGGTTCAACAATATCCATATGTAATCCTAAATTAGGAGCAGAATAATTAGCATCAACCAACAAAACTCTTTTACCATAATTATTAACTAAATCACTAGCGAGAGAACTAGCAACACTAGTCTTTCCAACTCCTCCTTTTATAGATATAATTCCAAGTGTCTTAGACATTTTTCCCTCTTAAGTTTCACAAGTTTAAAGTAGTATAAAAGCGTTTCTAAAAATGGACCTGCCGAGAATCGAACTCGGATCTCTTCCATGCCATGGAAAAATTCTACCATTGAAACACAAGCCCTCAAGGAATTAGAAAAAACAAGGATTATAAATTTATCACTCTAAAAAAAGAAGTAAACACATTATACCTATACCTACTACAAATGCAATTAACTGAAATATATTTCTTGAAAAGTTATGAGAATGTTTATGCAATTCAGGAATTAAATCGCTACTTGCAATATAAATGAAACCTCCAGCAGCAATTGGAACTAAAATAAATTCTATACTATCCATAAATCTTTGAGCAAAGAAAACCAATAAAGCTCCAACAAAAGCTAAAAGTGCAGAAAGGAAATTAGCAAATAATGCTTTGCCTTTAGAAAATCCTCCATGTAATAAAACTGCAAAATCTCCAATTTCCTGAGGTATTTCGTGTAAAATAACTGCAAGAGTAGTAGCCAAACCTGCTTCAAAACTTATTAAATAACTAGCAGCAATAATAGTTCCATCAATAAAATTATGCAAACCATCTCCAATTAAACTTGTATAAGTAAAAGGATGTATATGTTTTTTATCACTAATAATTTCTGTATGACAATGATTCCAATGAATAATTTTTTCAAGAATAAAAAATATTAAAATTCCTCCTAAAATTGAAAAACTGATATTTAATGTGAGTCCATTCTTTTCTACAACTTCGGGAAGTAAATGTATAAATGCATCTCCTAATAAAGCACCCGCACTAAAACTTATAAGATAAATTAAAAATTTGCTAAGTTTTTCATGTTTCACACTTAATCCAATAACTCCTACTAAACTAACTAAACTAACAATCAACACACTAATTAAAGTGTAAAGAAAAGCACCAGTAATTTGCATAACTAAGATAATAAAAGCTAATTTAAAAACCTAATTGATTCTCATTATCAATAAGAAAATGGCTAAACTATCAAGAGAGACTATTCAAAAGAAAGTAATTCAAAGCGAAATTGAAAAACAGCCTTCGTTCTTTACAGGCGAAGATTTATTCAGAAAGATAAAGATAAAACATCCTGAGATTGGAATAGCTACAATATACCGTTTCCTTAAAGAATTAAGAAATAAAAGAGAGATACACCACTATTTATGCAACAGAAAAACTCTCTACTCACTATCAAAAAAGAATCACTGCCATTTCATATGTGAAAAATGCGGAAAAATCATACACGTAGATATAGATAAAATAGATTTCCTAAAAGACAAAATAAGTGGAAATATATGTCACTTTCAGATTGACATCACTGGAATATGCGATAAATGTAAAAATTAAAGTTATTTACTGAATAAGCCGTTATGATTAATACTTCTTATAACTATAAAATAAACCAAAGCACCAATCCAACTTCCTAATACAATTATAACTAACCAGACAATCTTCTCAACATCATTTTGAAGACTTCTTTTAGCACAATCTACAATCATCCAAAGCCAAAAAAGAAAAGCTAAAATTCCAACTATAAACATAATTCCAAATCCAACTGCCATAAACGGAAACCAAAAGATATTATCAAACATTATTATCTAATAAGTTTTAAGCACTATATAAAATTAACTCAATTCTTTTTCAGACCAGTCAAAATATTCTTTATTAGTTTTAACATCTAATTTTATTATACAAGGAACTTCATAAGAATGTAACTTTTTTATCCCTTTAACACAATCTGAAAAATTCTTCTGATTTGTTTTTGCTAACATAACAATTTCCTTAGAATTTTTTATTTTACCTTTCCAATTATACAAACTTTTAATAGGAAAAATATTAGCACAAGCTATGAATTTCATTTTTAATAGATATCTAGAAATATTATTTGCTTCTTTCTCATTTTTGCAAGGAACATATATTAGAATCATCTTCATTTAACTCTCGTCTCAACTTTCTTTCCAAAATCTAATACATTTTTTTCTTGATTAATAACTTTCCACATTACCTCTCTTAAATCTTTAATCTTAACTCTTACCTGTTGAGTTGTATCTCTATCTCTAATTGTAACACTATCATCTTTCAAAGTTTCCTCATCAACTGTAATACATACAGGAGTTCCAATCTCGTCATTTCTAGCATATCTTTTTCCTATACTTCCAGATTTATCATAATTTACATTCCATTCATTTCTTAAATCTTTGACAATTTTTTCAGCAACAATTTCATATTCAGGACTTTTTATTATTGGAAAAACTGCTGCTTTTATTGGAGAATATCTAGCAGGCAATTTCAAAATAATATTTTCTCTTTTACTATCTTTATGATATGCTTTGCAAAGCATAGCTAGAAAAACTCTATCCATTCCAAAAGTTGGTTCAATTACTCTCGGTAAAATCATCTTCTTATTTTTCTCATCAAATATTTCAAATCTCTCTCCAGATTCTTTTGCATGCTGTCCTAAATCATACTGTCCTCTATTTGCATTACCTCCAACTTCTTTACTTCCAAAAGGAAATTCATAATCTAAATCAAAAGTAGCAGAAGAATAATGACTTAATTCATCTTTCATATGCTCTCTGATTTTTATTTCTTTTTCTAATCCTAATTGTGTAAACCATAAAACTTGTTCAGCTAACCAATAGGCATGCCACTCATCTAATTTATTTTCTCTAACCATCTCTCCAATTGTCATCTCTTTTAAATTATTCTTACCTTTTACTTGTGTTTCTGCGTCAAGTAATCTAATTTTAACTTTTTTATGAACTTCATCAAGCAGATTACATTTCATTTCTTCAGGATGAATAAAAAACTCAAACTCTCCAATTGTTAATTCTCTTAATCTGAAAATAAAATCTCTTGGAGCAATTTCATTTCTAAAACATCTTCCAAGTTGTAAAATACCAAAAGGTAATTGTTTTCTAGCAGTTTCTTGAACAAGTTTAAAATCCATGAACATTGCCTGAGCTGTTTCTCCTCGAAGATAAGCATCAACAGGGTTCAAAGCACCAACACTTGTCTTAAACATTAAATTAAATTCTCCCTGCGATTCATACTCTCCACCACATTCACATTTAACTTTTCCAAGTTCAGATTTATCTATCTTAGTAGATTTTTTACATTTCTTACAAGTTACAGCAATATCTGAAAAAGAAGCTAAATGTCCTGAAGCTTTCCAAGTTTTTGGATGAGAAATTATAGAAGCTTCTATTCCAACCATATTGTCTTTTTGATGAACAAAAAATTTCCAGAAATCTTGTTTGATATTATTAAACAATTCAGAACCTAATGGTCCATAATCCCAAAATCCTGAAAATCCTCCATAAACTTCACTGCTCCTAAAAACAAAACCCTTTCTTTTACAAAAAACAGCCATTTCTTCAATTGTCAATTCGCTACTTTTCTCTAAGACATTCTTATCCATATTAGTTAATTCAACAACATCTCTCTTTAAATCTTTCTTCTCAGGCAATTTCAAAAACAAATTAGCTCTTTTCTCAGCTTCAATCTTATCTTTTCCAAGATAAGCGACAGTTCTAGCTTTTACTTTATTCCCAGTTCTAACACTTTCTCTAAGATAATAATATTCATTTCCATTGATTTTCTTTTTTACTATAAATGCCATAAATTAGGTACTACTTCAAACTTTATAAATGTTAACTTTAACCACTACAGATTAAATCATTTTATATCAAAATTAGGTACTACTTTACCTCTATAAATACATAAATAATAAGTATTATTTTACATAAATAATAAGGTTTATAAGCTATTTTACATATAAGATAAGTAATGGGAAGGGCTCACTTAGCTAGAAGTAGAATCGATTCTTATAAAAAGAGAATTCAGACCTGTGAGAACTATAAAAAACAATTTGTAAATCATTTACAAGACTTAAAAAATAAATGTCTTAACAGAGAAATTTCTTATGAAGATTATCAAAACTCAACACAAAAAAAGCAAGGAGATAAAACTTGCGAAGAATGGATTTCTTATTACGATTCTTACATTTTAGAATGTAAAGAAATTATAGAAACAGAAAGAAAAATAATTACTAAAAGTAATATAGTTTCTTCATTAGCAAGTTTATTTTTTATATCAATTTTTATATTATTATTTGCAACACAAGGTGGAAAATTAATAGGTTTTGTAATTCAAGATTCTTTTCAAGAATACACTGAAGAATTAAATTTAAATTTTGAAAATTCTTCTTCATATGATTGGCATCCAAACATTAAAGGACAATTAACTACTTTACAAGTTTCAGGAAAAATCATAGGTGAAGGTTCAGCAAAAATATATCTTGATAACATATTAATTTTAGATTCAAATTCAATTAAAACAGAAAATAGTAAATCACTTTTAACAGGTTTCTCGGTTCAAACAGGATATAATCCTGAAGAACTAACAGATAACACTCAAACCAAGGAGAAGGAGGCAGATAGCTCAGAAGAGGAAGTGAGCCCTTCCCCAAGCGAAACTGCCTCCGCTCCTAATGAGATAAAAGAGGTGAATGAAACAGAACAAAATGATACAATAGAATTAAATCAAACACAAGAAAAAAGAGAGAAAGATAAGCTAGAAAGAAATTTCATAAAACACTGCGAAGATTCTTGCAATTTAGAAGACCTTCTTTTAGATTATAGCTCATATCCATTAAGAATAGAACTTGACAACTCAAAAATAGAAATCTCCTCAATCACATATAAAATAATACCTGCCGAAAAGGAATCAAAAATTAACGAAACCATAGAATTAAACAACACTTTAGAACTAAATCAAACAGAAGAAAACATTACTTTAATCTTAAATGAGACTACAATTTTAAATAATTTCTCAGATATTAAACTAATAAAAGAAATACCTGACTTTAAAGTATCAATAAACTCTTCTTTAGAAATAAATTTAGAAAAGTATTTTAATAATGCTAAAAACTATTCACTAATAACTAACAACTTAGAGCACTCTCTAAACAATCACAATCTTTCTATTACAATACCTTCTTTATTTACACAAGAAAAATTAAAGATTATAGCATATTCAGAAAATGAAAGCGTAGAAAGTAATGAATTTATTATTTTTGTTCACGAAAATACTATCAACATAACTAAAACAAGAGGAAAAATTAGAGTTGGTCAACCAGTAAAATGGACTAACAATATTTCTCTAAACTCTTTAGAAAATCTTACAATAACACTACCAGAAGAAGCAAATAACATTGAAATAAAAGAAGTAGATTTAGAAAATAAAGAAATCTCTTTAAGTCCTATCACTGGAAACATAATAGGAAATTCCAATTCAAATACTAATTTTATAAAAAGATTTTTACAAAAATTAAGAAATGCATTTACAGGTTATGCTATATCTGAATCTATTAATGAAGAAAAACCAGAAAATAATATCATATTAGAAGATAATTCAAAAGAATATATAATAGAATACGAAACAGAAGCTCCAACTTCAGAAGAAAAATCCTATTTAAACAATAAAGAAATAACTATTTCTGCTCCAGATGAATTACATTATACTGATGTAATAGCTTTCACAAATATACTTGATTCACAAAAAATAACTTCGAACTCTCAAATATCATTATTGTGGTATAATTATGAATATGATAAAAATATATCTATAAAATCAACAGAAGAAATAAAAGAAAACACCATCATACAAAAGGAAGAATTAGAAGTTTCAAATATACCTTATCTAAATCTTGAATTAAACTTTTCAGAAACTCAAGAAAATAAAAAAGATTACAAATTAGAAAATATGCCTTTTGAATCATACGACTTAAACGGAGACGGAAATTTAGACTACTTGGAATGGGTCGTTCCTCACTTATCTAATCAAACTTTCAATTTAATATTCACAAGTCAAAATAGCACAACGCCTGGAAACAATATTTCTTTTGAAGGAACAGATGGAGGACAATACTCTCACTTATCTACAGATAAAACTTCTTCTGCTCATCAAATAAGCGATAATATTGTTTTATATTTCCCTTTTGACAAAGATTCTGCAACAACTTCACACGATTTTGCAAATAGTTATGATGGAACATTACAAGGAGATGCAAAAACTAACGCTACAAATTGCATAAGTAATAATTGTCTTCAATTAGATGGAACTGGAGATTACATTACTGGTTCTGCTCTTCCAATAGATTGGACTAATATAAATTGGTCAGCAAGCGTCTGGGCAAGATTAGATGCAGGAGCTACAACAGGAATAGGGATATTTACTAATAGACCTGGTAATGAAGCTAATTGGATAACTTTGGGTTACACTTCACAAAGTTTTATAGGAGTAGAAATTAATGGAGGTACTCAAATTGATACAACAATAAATCCTGCAGGAACTGGTTGGCAATATTATACTTTGGTAAAGAATGATTCTGGTCTAGGTTTATACATAAACACTACATATTATCATTTAACAAATACTCCTGAAGATATAGGTGCAGCAAATACTCTTATTCATGTTGGAGATTGGTACAACGGAATTCAGCCTTGGAAAGGAGCTTTAGACGAATTTATGTTTTTCAACACTTCATTAAATGATACACAAGTCTCTCAAATATATCAAAACACTTCAGCAAGATATGTTTCATCTGGAATTCAAGAAACGAAATTCTTTACTGTAAATCCAAATGTAAATCATCTCAATATAACTCTTCAAAATTATCAAAGAAAATTTGGAACAAACATCAGTGCAAGAATAGGAACTTGGGATATTTCAAAAGATTATAACACTTCGGATTTTAGCAGTTCAAATAATCTCGTTCTTTATTACAACTTAGATAATCGTTCAGCTTTAGGAGAAAATCAAACACTAGCTGTTGACAGAAAAGGAAAAGCAAATAGTACTGCACAAAATGGAGCACTACCTAAATCAGCAGGTCAATTTGCAGGTTCATATGCATTTGATGGAACAAATGATAAACTTGCTACTTCTGCAAATATTTTCTCAACAGCTTTCTTCTCAAATGGAATTACAATTTCAGCCTGGACAAATATGACTGAAGAATCAAGTGTTGATGACCAAATTATTTCTATTGAAGGAGGATACTGGATAGGTACTCAAGCAAGTACAAGCTCAGCATTTAGTTTTGAAATTGATGGGGTAGGAAATCCAGATGCAGTAGCCACAACAAAATCTAATGGAAAATGGCACCATATTGTTGGAACAGCAAACTCATCAGGATTCACTTCTATTTATGTTGATGGAGTCTTAGAAGATACTGGGCAAGAAAATTACTTTAATTTAGATAGTGTTAGTAGAACAACAACTATTGGTGGACATCCAACATCAGATACTCTCTGTATTTTAGGTAATGTGGATGAAGCTATGATTTTCAATCGTTCTATAACTGCTGAAGAAGTTAAAGAACTTTATGTAAAAGGACGCGCACTCTGGACATATTCTAATTATGAAAATATAACTAAGATAGATAATAATGACAACTCCTCAAGAAACAATTTTAATATTTCTGTTTCAACAACACACATTCTTCCAAGCTTTTTATTAGTTTCAGACACAAATAGATTCTACACTCCAATTCTACTAGCAAATACAACAAACCCATCTAATTTAACACTAGATGATACTCAAGCTCCAATCATTACAATTAACTTTCCTGCTAACACAACTTACAATTACTCTAATCTTAATCTCAATGTTAGCTTGAATGAAAATGGTTCTGTTAGATACTCTTTGAATAATGGATTAAATAATTTCACAATGACTTCTTCAGTAATATATATCAATGCGATAGGAACAGGTAGTGTAGCTGGAGGTACCTTCGGACATTCAGGTGGAGGTGCTGGTGGAGATATAGCACTATACGATGGAACCTCGGTTAGTGCAGCAGATACTGCAGAATTGCAAACAACAACATATACAACATATAACTTCGGAGCAACAAATAGAGAAATTAGAAGAATTAAATTCTATAACGATCCAGTTAACGGAGTAACAGATGCTCCAACTTGGTCATTAAGATATTCTACTGATAATAGTACTTGGAGCCAGGTAGGAAATAATTTCACTACTTCTGCAGGCCTAGATAATTCAGCACAAACATTTGATTTCCCAGCTAGTTCAACATATAGATATTGGGGTTTATTCTATGAAGCAGGAACAACTGGAGGCAATGTTTGGGTGCAAGAAATAGAAATGTATGAAGCAACATATAAGCTAGGTACTCTCTTTAATGCAACTAATAGCAGTATTGCAGATGGAAGTTATAATTTCAAAGTGTATGCAAATGATACTGCTGGAAATCAAAATAATACTGCGAATGTTACATTTACAATTGATACAACTTCTCCAATAGTCACAATTAATTTCCCTGCTAACACAACTTACACAAGTGCAAATTTACCTTTAATGTTCAATGTTAGTTTGAATGAACAGGGTTCTGCTAGATATTCTTTGGATAATGGATTAAATAATTATACACTATTAAATTTAACTGGTGGAACATTAGGAACAATGCTTAATAGAAGCAATGAGAGTATATCTGCAGGAAGCTACACTTTCAAAGTTTATGCAAATGATACTGCTGGAAATCAAAATAATACTGCGAATGTTACATTTGTATATTCAGTTGCTGCTGGTAATACTGCACCAGTTATTCAAAACATTACGACATCAGCTACTCAATCAATAACTGAAAATGGTGCAAAAGTAGTCATGGTTAATCTAACTGTTTTTGATCAAGATGGATTTACTAATTTGAATGGAGATACTGCAAGAGTATCCTTTAACAAAACAAATGAAGCAATAAGAAACGCAAGTTGTTCAAATACTGCTAATTGGTCAACTAATTATGCAAATTATTCTTGTTCAGTTCAAATATGGTATTTTGATGCTTCAGGTGATTGGACTGTT
>SXGT01479762.1_pt1 | contig 54378 bp, 55 predicted proteins | sample 3176221 | NCBI WGS metagenome assembly SXGT01 (sample SAMN11356862, study PRJNA531348) | freshwater metagenome | isolation source: freshwater sample F1-120 | place: China: Fuxian Lake, Yuxi | collected 2017-12-25
AAATAATGCAGGAATTACTCGCGATACATTATTAATGCGTATGAGCGAACAGCAATGGGATGAAGTAATGAATGCAAATTTGAAATCAGTATTCAACTTAACAAAAGCTGTTCAAAAACCAATGCTGAAACAACGCAAAGGTTCTATTATTAATATGAGTTCGGTTGTTGGAGTGAAAGGGAATGCCGGACAAGCAAACTACGCAGCTTCAAAAGCCGGAATTATTGGGTTTACAAAATCAGTTGCCTTGGAGTTGGGCTCACGTAATATTCGTAGCAATGCAATAGCACCTGGATTTATAGAAACAGAAATGACAGAAGCATTGGATCCAAAAGTGGTAGAAGGATGGAGAGACGGTATTCCATTAAAACGTGGCGGAACTGCAGATGATGTGGCTAACGCGACTGTGTTTCTTGCTTCTGATATGAGTGCTTACATCACAGGACAAGTAATCAATGTTTGCGGAGGAATGCTAACGTAAAATAATTCCAAATTTCATATTTCAGATTGTTTTAATTATGAGGTCGATTTTAATTTTCGACCTAATGTTATTTTGGTTCTAGTAGTAAAATTTGATTGCAATGATTCTTTTTTTTATAATTTGAAATCTGAAATCTGAAATTGTTGTGGGACAATGAACATAGTCTTCGAATATCCATCCTGGTTTATACTATTTTGCATTCTTGCAGGTGTGATTTATTCATTTGTTCTTTATAGAAAGGATAAAAAATTTTCAGAAATATCTATTTGGATTATTCGTGTAATGGCTGCGTTCCGCTTTTTAGTGGTTACCCTGCTTTGTTTTCTTTTATTGTCTCCCCTTCTAAAAACAATTAACCGTAGTGTAGAAAAGCCTGTCATCATTATAGCTCAGGATAATTCCGAATCGCTTGTTGTTAGTAAAGATTCGGTTTTTTATAAAAAAGAATACAAAGAAAATTTGCAAAAGTTAATAGATGTGTTGGAAGAAAAATATGATGTTCGTCCATATTCCTTTGCAGATAAAATAAAAGAATTAGGCAATATTGATTCTTTAACTTTTTCAGAAAAGCAAACAGATATATCTGCCTTATTTGATGAACTTGAAACTCGATTCAGTAATAGAAATTTAGGGGCAGTGATCCTTGCCAGTGATGGTTTATACAATAAAGGCTCAAATCCTGTTTTTACTTCCGATAAAATAAAAATCCCTGTTTATACAATTGCATTGGGTGATACAACAGTTAAAAAAGATTTGATTCTAACAAAAGTGGAGCACAATCGTTTGGCATATCTCGGAAACGAATTTCCAATGGAAGTTGTCGTTAATGCAAAACAATTAAAAGGGAAAACATCTACTTTGACTATTGGAAAAGGAAGTACAACGCTTTTTACTCAGACAGTTAATTTTAATTCTGATGCTTTTACAGTTACCATTCCTGTTTTACTTCAGGCAAAAGAAGTTGGATTGCAGCATTACAAAGTGAGATTGACAAATGTTGCTGATGAAATGAGTGTAGAAAATAATTTTAGAGATGTTTTTATTGATGTTTTGGATGCACGACAAAAAATTGTAATTCTTTCGGATGCCCCACATCCTGATATAGCAGCTATAAAACTATCAATTGAATCGAATCAGAATTATGAAGTGGAAAGTTATACAATTGATAATTTTGATAAACCTCTGAAGAAATACAATTTGGTTGTTCTTCATTCTTTGCCTAGTGCAAGAAATGCAGCATCTAAAATTTTAGCTGAGTTGAATGCTTCTGATGTTCCTGTGTGGTCATTCTCTGGTGCAAATGTTATTTTACGCAACGACCTTTCTGTTGCATCAAAAGCAAACAAAACAAATGAAGTGGAACCTGTGTTAGATGAAAACTTCCCTTTATTCACAATCAGTGAAGAATTGAGAAAAGCTATTAAAGATTTTCCTGCAGTAGCTTGTCCCTTTGGGACATACCAAAATGATAATAATAGTAATGCTTTGTTTTATCAACGGATTGGGATTGTTGATACAAAAACTCCTTTGATGATTTTTAATTCTACTGCTGAAGTTAAAACTGCTGTATTTACAGGCGAAGGAATTTGGCGTTGGCGATTGCAGGACTTTGCAGCGAATGGCAATCATCAATTGTTTGATGAGTTTGTTTCTAAGACGGTTCAATATTTATCTGTTAAAGTCGACAAAAGTTTTTTCAAAGTATTGGGCAAAAATAATTTTTATGAAAATGAAGCAATTGAATTAGAAGGGGAAGTGTATAACGAAAGTTATGAGTTGGTAAATGAACCGGAAGTGAGTATCGTTATTTCCAATGCAGATAACAAAAAATTCAATTACACATTCAGTAAAACATCCAATGCTTATAGATTAAATGCAGGGATGATGCCGGTTGGTGAATACAAATACGATGCAAAAGTAAAAGTGGGAGAAAAGATCTATACTCAACGCGGTGAATTTAGTGTAACGGCTTTGCAAGTTGAATTAACAAATACTGTTGCTGATCATCAATTATTATATAGTTTAGCAAAAAAGCATGATGGGGAATTGATTTATCCTAATCAATTAGAGCAGTTAGCAAATAAATTAAATGCCAGGGACGACATAAAATCTGTTTCTTACTCAGAAAAGAAATTAAGAGATGTGATCAATCTGAAATGGATTTTCTTTTTAGTATTAGCTTTATTAAGTTTAGAATGGTTTATGCGTAAACGAAATGGAGCTTATTAATAGTTGTGATTTTTTTGTAGTCGTCATGCCGTGCCACGACACGGCATCTCCCAGTTAGTAGTCGTTCCAAAATTATGAGATCCCGTGTCGTAGCACGGGATGACAGTTTTGAAGGAGTAGTTGCTCCGAAAAGTATCAATGAAAAACAAAAATTATTCTCTTTATTCAATACTTTTTGTATTTGTATTTATCAGCTCTATTTTTTTCTATTTCAATTTGTGGAATAAAAACAGAATTATAGTTGATGCTCCAAGTTATTATACTTATTTACCTGCACTTATCATTCATAACGACTTAAAGCTAAACTATATTGATTCGAAACCGGCTTATTATAAAAACAAGGTTTGGTATTATAAAATAGAAGAGGATAAAAAACTGATAAAGCATCCAATGGGAATAAGTGTTGCACTTTCCCCGTTTTTTGTGGCCGGGCATTTAATCGCTAAAGTGAACGGTGCTGTGCAGGATGGTTATTCTATGACCTATCAAAATTCACTGAGTATTGGTGTTCTCTTTTACCTTTTTATCGGACTGTATTTTTTGAGGAAAATTCTACTTGAGTACTTTTCAGAAAAAATAACAGCCCTTACTTTGATTTCAATTGTTTTAGGGACAAACTTGCTTTGGTATACCAGTTTCGAAGGTTTGATGCCGCATGCAATTACTTTTTCTGTCTGGTGCCTTGCAATGTATACTTTTTTTCAATGGCTAAAAACATCCGAACGTAAGTTTATACTTTATTTTTCTGCTCTCTTCGGATTAATTGTTTTGATTCGCCCACTTAGTATTGTTGCAATTCTTTATTTTATAATAATCGGAATTTATTCAAAAGGTGGAATAAAATTATTTTTTTCTTTTCTTAAATATAATCTTAAAGTAGTTGTAGTTGGAGCTGTTCTTGCTTTTGTAATTGCATCCTTACAATTAATTTATTGGAAGTATGCAACGGGTAAATGGTTGTACGATGTTTATATGGACGAACATTTTGTTTTTAGCAGTCCGCAAATTCTACCATTCTTGTTTAGTTTCCGCAAAGGAGTTTTTATTTATACACCAATATTAATTTTTGCTTTGTTTGGATTGAAAACTTTTTATAAAACAAATAAAGGTGTTTTTTGGTCGACAATAATTTTGATGAGTATAACTATCTTTTTACTTTCATCGTGGTGGGCATGGAGTTATGGTATTTGTTGGGGAATGCGTCCTATGATAGATTATTATGCTTTGCTAAGTTTGCCATTAGCTGCTGGATTTCAAATAGTCCTGAATAAGTCAAAATTTGTAAAGCTATTTTTTGCAGGAGTTATTTTTTTACTGGTATGCTTAAACTTATTTCAGACATGGCAATACAAAAAAGGACTTATTCATTACGATGATATGAGCAAAGAAGCTTATTTCAAAGGTTTCTTTCAGACTAAACCTAGTATCGAGTGGGCTGATTTGTTGAAGCCTTATGATTGGGAAAGAAGAGAAAATCATTTGCCCCAAATAGAATATTCTCCTGAATTTTTTGAAACAAATAAAAAAGAAGTTTATTTGAGAGCAACAAACATGATGTATGTAGTTGTAAATGAAAAAGCACAAAATGCAATGGGCGCTTTAGGGAAAGATTATTCAGCAAACTCTACTTTTTTTATTGAACATCATGAAGGCAATACAATTTCTATTCGTTCTGCAATGGGTTTGTACTGGTCAATAAAACCTCAATATGAAAATGCAATAACAGCCTCCGAAACAAGTGTTGGCTCATCTGAAAAGTTTACTTTTGAATATCTCTTGTCAGATGATAACAGAATTGCAATAAAAGCAGCAAATGGAAAATATGTTTCAACTGGTTCTAAATGGCCATTTATCTTAAAGGCTGATTCTGATAAGATTGAAAAAAGTGAAATATTTAGATATTTTGTGATTGGCAAATAATGTACGTAGATAAAAAAACATATTTTAATTCAATTGCTCCTAAACGTATAAAACAGCGGAGAGCTAAGCGTTATTATTGGAATGACATAACTAAGTATTGTAATTATTTTGTGCATGAAGATAATTCTGTTCTGGAAATTGGTTGTGGAACAGGAGAGCTGCTCAACGATTTAAAAGCGAAAAATAAAATAGGAATTGATTTTAGCGAAGAAATGATATCGCAAGCTAAATCTCAATTCCCTGGTTTAGATGTGAGACAAATGCCCGGTGAGGAATTAAATCTAAATCAAAAGTTTGACGTTATCATCCTTTCTAATTTGATTGGATATTTGGAGGATATTCAAAAAGTATTAACGCAATTAAAAACTGTTTCACACGCCAACACAAAAATTATTGTTTCTTATTATAGTTTTATCTGGGAGCCTATTTTAAAGTTTGGAGAGTTGATTGGCTACAAAACTAAAACACCTAATCAAAATTGGTTGAGCTTGGCCGAGATTAATAATATGCTTTACTTATCTGGTTTTCATGTTTATCGTACTTCTAGAAGAATGATTTTCCCGGTTTATATTCCATTGCTTTCCGAATTTATGAATGGCTTTTTAGCAAAGATGCCCTTATTCCGTTTGTTGTGCATTAATAATTTTTCATTTGCAAAAAACATTCAGTATGAAACAGAAGAGTTGGTAGCAAAAAAATATTCCGTCTCAGTTATTATTCCCGCACGAAACGAAAGTGGTAATATTGAAAATGTGCTCTTGAGGATGCCACAGTTAGGAAACTCAACAGAATTGATTTTTGTTGAAAGTAATTCTAGCGATGACACATGGAAGCAAATTCAAAAAGTAAAAACAAACTTTGATGCAACCTATAATATTCAATGCTTCCAAATTACTGAAGCTGGAAAAAGTGCTGCTGTCCGTAAAGGTTTTGAAATGGCCAGGGGGGAAGTGTTAATGATTTTGGATGCTGATTTAACAGTTGCTCCTGAAGATCTGACAAAATTTTATGAAGCAATTGCATCTGGTAAAGGGGATTTTATAAATGGTTCCCGCTTGGTGTATCCTATGGAAAAAGAAGCCATGCGTTTTTTGAATCGTATTGGAAATAAATTTTTCAGCAATATTTTTACTTGGTTACTTGATCAACGTTTTAAAGATACTTTGTGCGGGACAAAAGTGATGTTTAAAAAAGATTATGAGAAATTAAAAGTTAATCGTAAGTTTTTTGGCGACTTCGATCCTTTCGGAGATTTTGATTTATTGTTTGGTGCATATAAATTGAATTTATGTATAGTAGAATTGCCTGTCAGATATCATGAAAGAACTTATGGCAGAACAAATATTTCACGCTTCAAACATGGTTTTATTTTGTTAAAAATGTGCTTTTTTGCAGCCAGAAAAATTAAGTTTATATAGCTCAATACTCTGTTTTTCAAGTCTTTTTACATTTTAGTCTGTATTCTTCCCACTTTCGTCTAAATTTAACATTGAGATTATTTGTTTAGATAAATTAAATACTTAATTTTATAGAATACATAAAACAAAACTTATGGTAACAACCACAGCCATTCAACCAATTAAAGTTCATAAATCGGCTAATCTCCGGATTAAAGAACTTGATTACAACAAAATTACATTTGGTAAATTATTTTCCGACCATATGTTTTATGTTGATTTTAAAGACAATCAATGGTCTGATGCGCAAATAATTCCTTATGGGCCAATTCCAATGAGTCCAGCAACTTCTGCTTTACATTACGGACAAGCAATTTTTGAAGGAATGAAAGCTTATAAGAACGACAAAGGAGAAGTATTTTTATTTCGTCCTCTTGATAATCATAAACGTATAAATATTTCTGCTGAACGTATGGCTATGGCTACTATTCCACAGGAATTATTTATGGCAGGATTAACTGAGCTTGTAAATTTAGATAGAGACTGGGTGCCTGATACAGATGGGTCTTCATTATATATCCGCCCGTTCATTGTTGGAACTGATGAGTTTATTGGTGTTAAGCCTTCAGAAAATTATCGTTTTTATATTATCACTTCTCCTGCAGGAAAATATTATAACGAACCGGTAAAAGTATTGGTAGAAACAAATTATATACGTGCAGTAGAAGGTGGAGTAGGATATGTAAAAGCATCAGGAAATTATGGTCGCTCGTTATTTCCCGCAAAACTGGCTCAACAAAGAGGTTATCATCAAATTATTTGGACAGATGCTCGTAATCACCGATACTTAGAAGAATCTGGAACGATGAATTTATTTGTTGTGATTGATGATGTATTAATTACACCTCCTTTGGGAGATACAATATTAGCAGGTATTACACGTGACAGTGTTTTAACTTTGGCTCGTGATTGGAAAATGAAAGTTCAGGAACGTAAGATCAGTATTGATGAAGTTTTGGATGCTCATAAAAACGGAACACTTGAAGATGCTTTCGGAACGGGTACTGCAGCTACAATTGCTCAAATTGCTCAAATCGGATTTGAAGGCAAAGATTATGTTCTTCCTCCGGTTGAAGGCAGAATTTTTTCAAATCGTGTTGCTAAAGAATTAGATAATATCCGAAAAGGAAAAGTAGCCGATGTACACAATTGGATGTATAAGGTAGGTTAGTATTTCTAATAAATATTAAACTCTCCCGAGTACTCGGGGGAGTTTTTTATTTGCGTAATCGTCTGAGCATTCCACCCAACAAAGACTTTTTTCCCATCATTCCTTTCCAACCTTCTCTCACTAAAATAAATCCTGGAATACACAGTAGTACAAATGGAATTGGCCAATAATTATGAAGTGTGCCGTATAAACTAATGATAACTATAATAAAGCCAATTAACATTCCACTTGCAAAAAACAGATTGTATAACAGAGGAGATTGTTTGTAATAGTCTTCATCTGTTTTCTCTTTGTAGGCGTACTGACTAAAACTATTCCAATCGTAATTAAAATTATTATTAGAGGTATTACTAAAAGTGTCATTCTTTGAAGAGTTCCCATAATACTGTCTTTTCTTTTCTGCATTTATTTTTTCAGCATCAATATAATTTAGTTTTATGTCATGCAAATACCTTTTTTGTTCATCACAAAGCACATCATATGCTTCGCTTACTATAGCAAAAACTTCATTTGCTTTCGGTGAATTGTTTACGTCAGGATGCACAATTTTTGCTTTTAAACGATAGGCTTTTTTAATATCGTCTAAATTGGCATTTCTGGGAATCTCTAATATTTTATAGTAATCGTACTGCATGTATATGCTAATTTATGGAAAATATTCGGTGAAAACGTCTATCATTCAAAAAGGAGGTATTTATGCGTTATGTCATACTTTTTTCATTAGCATTTTTCTCAACTCTTATCCTAAAAGGACAAATTACTTATACTTTAAAAGAAGTTCCAATTTCGGACCAACGAGTTGTTGATACAGTTTTTGGAACTTGGAAATACAGTGTTGCAGATTATGAATTTATAGAAGATAAAATGTTGATTTTAACTTTTAAGAAAAGTTTAGAAAAACCAACCATTAGATTAATTGATGCAACTCAAAAAGTCCTTTCCTCTTTTGAATTACCAGAGGAAGCACAAAAGTTTTATAAAGATTATATGGGATATATAAATGTGATATGTGTAAATCATGTTTATAGAATTATGCTTGATGCGGATGAAATACATTTGACATCATTGCCGCTGGATGATTATAGAAAATTCGTAATGCCTTGTGTTGACAGTGTTCACAATTCCATTTACTTTTCAAATTATCAAGCCGATTATCCGGAGTTCACTTATTATGCTTACAATTCTCCGGAAAAAATACTTACACCAATTAAAAAAATTGGTGACCCGGAAGTGATGCATGGTTATAACATGGAATATTATTTTTTAAAACCGAAAGAGCGGGTGCAAGCAAGAAAACTTGCCAATTATTATGGTGTGGATTTTCATAGAGTTGCTGCAAATATGAGCGGATTAACAAGTAGTATGTATTATACTCCTTTATATTCTCCTCTGTTTATTATGGAAGATACTGTATGTGTTTTTGATCATTCGAGTAATGCTATTTTTAAATATGACAGATATTTAAATCTATTGGATTCGCTTCCAATCGACTATAATCATCCTAAAAGTTGGAGGGAATGGAAAAATGAGGTAATAATTGATAAAGAGGCAAATTCTGCTTATGCCTTATACCAAAAAAATGGTTTTTACTATTTAAAGCATATTAATATGTACACAGGAAAGATAGTTGGTTCTTTTAAGCTTACTAACCAGTATGTTGAAAAGATTAAAATAAAGGGGGATTATGTGTATTATATCTATCGTCCTTTCGAATCTTTGCAGGAAAAGTTTGTTTACAAAGAGTTAATAACAAATTGAGGGATTTTTGGTTTGATTTTTGTAAATTTATGTCTGTAATATAAAAAACAAATCAAAAATGAAGACTACAATTAAAGTTCTATCAGCAATTGTTCTGGTTTCTCTTACTGCTACAGCTTTTAAAATAGCAGATTATACAGAATTAGAAATAGGGAAAGCAATCCCAAGTTCCGATGTAAAAATGATGGACATAAGTGGAAAAGAGGTTTCGCTTTCAGAAGCGAAAGGCGAAAACGGATTACTTGTTATCTTTTCTTGCAACACTTGTCCTTACGTTAAACTAAGTGAAACGCGTATTAAAGAATTATCAAAATTAACGAAAGCCAATAAAGTTGGCTTTATTTTGTTGAATTCAAATGAAGCTCAGCGTGCAGAAGAAGATTCATTGGATGAAATGAAAAAATATGGTAAAGCTCAAGGATATGATTTTTATTATGTGGTAGATAAAAATTCTGCTGTAGCAAATGCATTTGGTGCAAGCCGAACTCCACATTGTTTCTTATTTGATAAAAAAGGATTGGCTTACAGAGGTGCAATTGATGATAATATTAAATCTGCCAGTGAAGCAAAAGAACATTATTTAAATGATGCAGTAGTTGCTGTTGGAACTGGAAAACCTGTGAAAACAAACTCTTCTAAGTCGGTTGGTTGTTCTATTAAGAGAGTCGAATAAACAATTTGATAATGTGCCTCCCGATAGCTATCGGGATTGAAAATTTGAAAATGGCATAAACGATTATTAAAAAGCCCTTTCGTAATAGAAAGGGCTTTTTAATTAAATATTTTTAATTGACACATTTCCAAATTACCGAATTTCCAAATTATTTTCCTTTATAATGATACTCAGCCAATAACAAATCAATATCCTTTATTAACTGATTCATTTGTGTGGAATCTGTCCCATCGTAATAACCTCTTATTCGTTTATCTTTATCAATCAAAGCAAAGTTCTGAGTGTGAATGAAGTCGTCCGGACCGCCATTTCCTTCAGATGCATCCAGTAAATAACTCGTTCTCGCAATATCATAAAGTGCTTTTTTTTCTCCTGTTACAAACATCCATTGTTTTGCATCTGCATTATGCTTAATGGCATATGCTTTCAATTGTTCAACAGTGTCAATTTCCGGATCAACTGTGTGTGACAAAAATTTCACTTCTGGATTTCCATTAAAGTGTTTTGCAACTCGCTCCATTTGTGTACTCATTATCGGACAAATGGTATGACAGGTTGTAAAAAAGAAATCGGTGACATAAACACTTCCATCAAAATCTTTTTCAGTAACAGTTTTTCCGTCTTGATTTATAAAACTAAAATTTTGAATAGTGTGATAGGTAGTGTCTGATTTACCATTTTTAGATTCGTAACTTTTCTCTCCGTATATGGCCAAGTAGCGAATCGGTTTATCGTTATCATGGATAAAAAAGGCATATATAAAAACACCAGTTGCCAAAACAAGCAAAGCAACATTAATAAATTTAGGTTTTATCATCAACATAAGCGGAATTTATTTTATAGACTCGATTTCACTTTTTAGAAATTCATAGGTCAGTTTTTTTTCAAAAAAATGATTGAACTTTCTTTTCTGATTAATAATAAGTGTGGCAGGTAGTGCCCCAGACCAAGCATCTGAAATTTTCGGAATAAAGTAATTTCCATTAATTTCATCCAATAATAATACTTCAGAATAAATTTTTTTAGCAACAATAAAGGGCAGAACTTTATTTTTTAATTCTTCTTTAAAATCCATTGTAACCAAAAGGACTTTTATTTTTTCATTTTTATATGTTTTTGCAATACTGTCAAAATCGGGAATTTCTTTTACGCAGGGTGCACACCAGGTGGCCCAAAAGTTTACAATGTAAGTTGTATCAGAATCGTTTTTAATGCGTTTTTCCAGGTCGGTTATTTTTAAAATGGGAACGTTTTGTGCAACCAAATTAATGCCTGAAAAGAAGAGGCAAATGCCAAGCAGAAATGTTTTTATTTTTATAGAATCGTTTATCATAAAATCAATATTTACAGCCTTTTTACAATAAAAAGGCCAAAAAAAGATAGAATAGCTTATTGAAAATTAAGCTGTTCCAAAGGTATTTAATATTCTCATTGTTTATGCTTAAAAAAAACGTTAATACCGAATATTTTCATAATTTTAGCCTTTGATTAAACTAACAAAAAAGAATTGGGTTCAGTAGAAGAATATGCAATTACCGCTCCTGCAATCAGTACTGCAGGTGTTTACTATTTTACTACCGATAGTGATATAAACTATGAAGTACGGTTTGGCCGCAGACAAGACAATATTCTACATGCGACTATTGTATTTGGAGTTACAAATGATGAATTTGAAGGGGAAGAGTATACTGTAACCAATAAAGGCGAATTGTATCGTGTTATGACTACCATTGTCAAGGTTGTAAAGATGTTTATGGCCGAACACCCTAAAATGGTTACTTATGAATTTACCGGTTTGGCTAAAGAAAATGAGCCGGAAGATAAACTAACTTCGCGGATAAATCTTTATAAGCGTTACTTGCCGCGTATTTTTGATAAAGAATGGAAATTCGATTATTCCCGCGGGAATACAATTATTGTTACTCGAATAAAATAAAAATCCTGTTATAATTTTTTCCTTTCTCCTTCTCCTAATGGAGAAGGTGTCCGAAGGACGGATGAGGCTTATTTCTTGTTCTCTTTTTCCAATCTTTCCTTTTCAAAAGCATCAATCAAATTACCCAGCTGCTCAACATCAATGCGTTTTGCTTTGATAATTTTATTTTCATCCAGCAAGTAAATAACCGGAGTACTATAGATATCGTATATCTTTTTTGTAACAGCCCGTTTGTATTGATCAGGTAAATAACCATTAATGAAATTAAGCTGATGTTCTTTTATGAATTTTTTCCATGCTTTAGGATTGTCTTCTGTTTCAACTGCATAAACTTGAACTCCTTTTGTTTTTAATTTGTTATATAATTCAATCATTTTAGGCATTTCTTTTTTGCAGTGCCCACAGCCTTCATCCCAAAATAATAAAATAGTATATCTTGATTTAACATCATACAATGCAATTTCTTTTCCTAAAGTATCTTGCATAGTTATAGCAGGGGCTTTTTTGCCGATCAACAAAGGTTTTAAAATAAATGCTCTGTTTATCACCTTATAGAGCTGAGTAGAATCAATCCAGGGAGTTTGTTTTTTAGAATGATAGCGATCTACCAAATGAACGAAAACGCAATCAAAGCCCATTACCTTTGAGCTTTCATAATTATAGGTTATCCAATTCACCAGGTATTTGAATACTTCTTCGTTTGCTCTTCCTTTTTCAATTACATAATCCGTTGAAATGTTAATGGAGTCACAAATTTGTGGAGTAAGTTTATCAAGATAATAAGATATCTTATTATGAAAAATGGGAGTGCGAAGTAAACGGTCGTCACTAAAATCAATATTATCAAAATAGTGAGATTTATAATAACGGTAGCCAAATGTACTATCTTTTCTGCCGTTTGGCAAAATCGGAGCTTCAGGAACAATTGGTTCTTCCATTGCTCTGAAAATTTTCGATACAAAAGTTGTTGGATTGTTTTTGATGAAATTCAATTTATAGTCGACTACTTCTTTGTCTATAACAGCAATTTTATCAGCAACAATTTTTGCGGAATCTTTGTTGGTTTTTACTTTAGCATATAAATTACGCAAAGGCTCTATTTGCTTTTGCTTAACCCCCATAAAAGTTTGGTATTCGTAAAAGAATTTGTTTTCGTCCGAGCCTTTTACTTTCATATGCTTAATGTAATCGGTGGTATCAGTTTCTAAAGAGAAATTTTGTCCGGCATCCATTACAAAGTCGAAATACTTTTTGTTAGGAGGGACAAACAAATAAATTCCTTGGTCATATTTTTCAGTTGCAGTAAAAACCACTTCTCCTTTAGCATTTGCTTTTGCGGAATCCTTTATATAATTCTTATCGCCATAATAACAAGCCAAAAGACACATAGAACCTTCTTTGAGTCCTTTTGATGTTATTTTTATATTGCAGGCAGGAGCAGGGTCACCTGCAAAAACGGAATTAGTAAATAAAATTGAAGCTGTTAAGAATAATTTGAAAAGCTGTTTCATATTCTATTATTAATTAAATTTTCTATTACTTTTTGTTAGATGGAATAGGTGTTATTGTTGTTTCAACAAACTCAGTTTCTGCTGAAACAATGATTTGTTTTTCCGCAATTTTTACGCCACAATTGACCGGGTGGCAATAAATTGTTTTTGATGTACCATCCGGCATTGCAAAAATCATCTCAGTGCCCAGCGAGAGTGGCCCTTCAAAGGTAAATGGAGTCTCAAATGAACTCTTCAAATTTACATCCCACAAGTGCCTTTGTTTGCCCAAAAACATTATGTTTAAAGGGAAAAGAGCTTCGGTTATTTCAACATAAATCAAATTGGTGGTTGGTTCATAACAGATTTCAACTATACCATTGACTTTAGTGGTATAGTCGAATTTGCCTACCGATACTTTTACTTCTGTCTCAAAATTAGCTTTATTGGGATGAAGTTTTATTTGAGGATTTATTAATGTCCAATTGTAAGTACCCTCCATAAACATAAAAGAATACGCAGAAGTACCTTTTATTTCTCCAATAGCAGTAAACATTTTGTTCAAAGCTGATTCTTTTAGGGCTACTATTATGTCTTGATTTTGAGCACTAGAACCTAAATAGCACAGAGAAAGGCTGGAAATTAGAACTATTTTTCTTAAAAAAAGCATGTCTATAATATGTTCACCAAAAATAAGTATTAATCCTAATAAACCCCTTTATATAGGTACATTTATATGCGGTTTTTTAATATATTTTTTTGTTTAATTATTTTTTCTTAAATTTGTTTCATTAAAATTATAAACCAAGTAAAACCCTAACAGATGAAAAAAATTTACCTTTTATTATCAATGTTTCTTTTGACAGGAACTTTCGTAAAAGCACAAGACACGTTGCTTTTTGAAGATTTTGAATTAACAAAATTTTATGATACTTTATTAATTGATTGCCAAGTTACTGGAACAGTGCCTCCGGGTGTTACTGGTGACATGAACTGGTATAACATGGATTCTGACGGAGATCCAGATGCTTCTGGTGGAAGTCGTCCTGATGGTTGGTTTGCACTTCAGCCTTTTTCAGTTGTTGATCAATATGAGACAGTATACGGTGGAACTCCTCCTGATACAAATACAGTTATTGGATCTAACTCTTGGACTGCAGGTTTATTGCCTCAGTTGAACTGGTTAATTACTAGCAGTGTTCAATTAGGTTCTGCTGATACTTTATTCTGGAAATCAGCTCCACGTCAAACTCCACGTTACTTAGATGGTTATGAAGTTCGTTTATCAACTACAACAAATGCTGATAACACTTCTGCTTTCAATAACTTGTTGTTTGTTGCATCTGAAATGACAGCCTTAGGTTCTGATACTACATTCAGTACTTATACATTTGCTCCCCCTACAGGATTTATCCATGGAGCTGATGGTACTTACATTGATCCAACTGGTGGTGGAAACTCACACCAAGGTCAATTGCGTACATTCTCTGTTCCTTTGAATGCTTATGCTAACATGGCAATTTATGTTGCTTTTATTGGTAACTCTACTGATGATAACTTAATCTCTTTAGATGACGTTTTAATTCGTGGTACTTTATTCAACTCTATCAACGAGAACAAGAATGATTTAGCATTGAATTTATTCCCAAATCCTGCTACTGATAACGTACAAGTGAACTATACTTTGACTTCTGATTCAGATGTTACTATCAATTTATATGATGTAACTGGAAAATTGATTTCTACAGTTTCTGAAGGAAAACAATCTTATGGTCGTCATTTCGCACACATCAACACTTCTTCTATCGCTAAAGGTTTCTATACTGTAAAAGTTGAAACTAGCTTTGGTGCTAGCACTTCTAAATTAATCGTTAGATAATTTTAGAATAATAAGAATTAAAAATCCCGCTTCGTAAATACGGAGCGGGATTTTTTGTTAAATACCTTTTTTCTTTACTTTTCTTTTTTGTCTATTGTCTATTGCTTACTGTCTAAGCTGTCGCGCAGGCTGGCCCCTCACTAAAAATGTCCACCGGACATTTTCTTTACGCTCAGTCCTCCTTAAACTCCGAGATAAAATGGAACTTAATTTCAGGGTTTTTCTCTTGTGCCATTTGTAAAGCCCAAGCCGATTCTGCTAAAAATACCGGTCGTTCTTCTTTATCGGTAGCCATATGGTGTGCTTTCTCGAATATAAATTCCTGTAGTTTCTTTTGGTCTTTAGAGCTTATCCAGCAGGCTTTAAACAATGCAATGTGTTCGAAGTTACAAGATGCTGAATATTCGCTTTTTAAGCGATGTTGAATAACTTCAAATTGTAAAGCTCCAACTGTTCCTAAAACCTTTCTGTTATCTGTTCTTTTGGTGAATAATTGAGCCACTCCTTCATCCGTTAATTGCTCCAACCCCTTATTCAGCTGTTTGGTTTTCATTGGATCGGCATTCACAACATATTTGAAAAGCTCGGGTGAGAATTGTGGAATACCTTTAAAGTTCATTTTTTCTCCTTCAGTTAAAGTATCTCCAATTTTGAAATTGCTGGAATCATACAAACCAATAATATCTCCCGGAAATGCCTCATCCACCACATTTTTATCCTGAGCCATAAATGCTGTTGGATTCGAAAATTTCATACTTCTGTTTTCGCGAACGTGAAAATAATTTTTGTTGCGCTCAAATTTTCCGGAAACGATTCGTAAAAACGCAATTCTGTCGCGGTGCTTAGGGTCTAAGTTAGCATGTATCTTAAATACAAATCCACTAAAATTTTTGTCTTCAGGATTTATTTCCTTTGCATCTGTTGTTCTGCCTTTTGGATGAGGTGCTATTTCAATAAAGCTATCTAGCAATTCACGCACCCCGAAATTATTTACTGCACTACCAAAAAATACAGGTGAAACCATCGCTTCGGAATATTCTTCTTTGTCGAATTTAGGATAACCAGCTTCTAATAATTCTACATCACTGCGCAAAGTATTCGCATAATCTTCACCAATTAATTTATCCAGTGTACCATCATTCAAGTCTTTGATAGCAACCGAATTTTCATCTGTTTGTTTTTCGCCAGAATTAAAAAGCGTTAAACTTTTTTCATAAAGATTATATACACCTTTAAATGTTCTACCAATACTGATAGGCCAGCTCAATGGGCGCAAATCAATACGCAATTCTTTTTCTATTTCTTCCAATAAATCAAAAGGGTCTTTTCCCTCACGATCCATTTTGTTGATGAATACAATTACGGGAGTGCTGCGCATACGACAAACTTCCAATAATTTACGGGTTTGAGGCTCCACACCTTTTGCGCAGTCAATCAACATCACAACACTATCCACAGCTGTTAGAGTGCGGTAAGTATCTTCAGCAAAATCTTCGTGTCCAGGTGTATCCAACAAGTTTATTTTAACGCCTTTGTATTCGAAACCCATTACAGAAGTAGCAACAGAAATACCACGCTGACGTTCAATCTCCATAAAATCGGAGGTAGTATGTTTTTTAATTTTGTTTGATTTAACAGCTCCAGCGGTTTGAATAGCGCCTCCAAAAAGCAATAGTTTCTCTGTCAATGTAGTTTTACCTGCATCGGGATGGGCGATAATGCCGAAGGTTCTGCGTCTATCTATTTCTTCTTTAATTGTCATTTACTACCAAATAAAAAACCCTATCCTGCAAAAGCAGGAAAGGGTTTTAATATATATTTTATAAAATTATTGTTTTTTCTCAGTGATACGAGCTGCTTTACCAGTCAATTCACGTAAGTAGAACAAACGAGCTCTACGAACAACACCCACTTTGTTTACTTCGATACTATCGATGTATGGAGAGTTTACTGGGAATACACGCTCAACACCAACACTGTTGCTGATTTTACGAACAGTGAATGATTCAGTGATTCCAGCTCCTTTGCGTTGAATAACAACACCTTGGTATTGCTGAACACGTTCTTTTTCGCCTTCTTTAATTTTATAGTTTACAGTAACTGTATCACCTGCTTTGAAAGCTGGGTGGTTTGCTTTTACTGCTAATTGCGATTCTGCGTATTTTAATAATAGACTCATAACTCTTTCTTTTATAATCTGTTAAACAATTTTTCCTCTAAAAAGGATTGCAAATATACGATTTTTTTAGAATAGGAAAGCATTTCCACTAAAATATTTGTGTTTTTACACCCTATGCAACTAAAATAAGGCGTTTAGCGACTTAATAATACAATAAAAAGTATGTTTTTTTCAAAGAAATATAAGTTAGTTCTAACCAATCCTTGTAAGGAGAATTGGGACAAAATGATGCCTCTTTCCAATGGACGTTTTTGTGATTCTTGCTCTAAAAGTGTGGTGGATTATACAAATATGTCAGAAAAAGAAATCAATGAAAGGATGCGAAATCCCGAATCGAATATGTGTGGAAGATTTCGGAAAGAGCAGTTGGACAAGGTTTATACACTTCAACCAAAGATTCAATTATCTGTACAAAGAAGATTTTTTCAATATATACTTACTTTTCTGTTGGGTTCGAAAGTCTTTTCTAATAAGGCAGTCGCGCAATCTGATACTCTCAAAATTGAACAAACAGATTCACTAAAATTGTCTGCAATTGTCGATTCTACCAGTATTATGGATACAGTAGCATTAGCTCAGGTAGATACGGTAAATTTGAAAGCTGATAGTCTTTCCTTGACTTATGAATGGCCAGAAATCATTTTCATGGAAACAATTACGTGTGAAATATGGCTTGGAGGTTTTGGCGAGATGCCTGTATATGTTGACGAATTTCAATTCATTCCGGAAATGTTTGACACATTAAAAAAGGTTGTAGGAATAAAACCTAAAGAGAAAAAAGAAATCATCGTAAAAGAAAATCCTGTTCCTGAAAAGAAAGAACCAAAACCACCCGTTAAAAAAGAGGAGCCTATTATTGCAATTTTACCTAATGAAATTAGAAGAGAATGGGATGAAAGTAAAGCAGACTAAGTTGTCTACTTTTTTATTTGTCTATTGTCTACTATTTTAAAAGATCTGGTCTTCTCTCCTTAGTCCGCTTCAAACTCTCCTCGTGTCGCCAAGCTTCAATGTTTGCCGCATGCCCTGATAACAATACATCCGGAACTTTAATTCCGTTATAATCGGCTGGTCTTGTATAAACAGGGGGAGCTAATAAATTGTCCTGAAAAGAATCGGTTAAGGCTGATGTTTCATCTGAAATAGCTCCCGGAATTAAACGGATAATACTGTCGCTGATAACAGCAGCAGCCAATTCACCACCCGATAAAACATAATCTCCGATTGAAATTTCTTTAGTAATAAAATGGTCACGAACCCTTTGATCCACGCCTTTGTAATGCCCGCAAAGGATAATGATATTCTTTAAAGTTGATAAATGATTCGACATTTTTTGGTTCAACAATTCACCATCCGGAGAAGTGTAAATCACTTCATCATATGTTCTTTCTGCTTTCAAAGCATTAATACAATTGGCAATGGGCTCAATACTCATCACCATTCCAGCACCTCCGCCAAATGCGTAATCGTCCACACTTTTTTGTTTGTGTGTAGAATAATCGCGGAGGTTGATTAAATTCACTTCCACCAAGCCTTTGTCAATCGCACGTTTTAAAATGCTGTGGTCAAACGGACTCCGTAATAATTCCGGTAAAACGGTAATGATATCAATGCGCATGGTGCAAATGTAGTGATAATGTGTAGATGTGCTCCGTTACTATGAACGGAGCACAAGAATTTAATTTGTTGAAAGTTTTTGTTTTTTCATCAGAATTAAAGAAGTTATGAGTGTTGCCAACAAACCAACTGGTACTATTTCCATATAAGTAAGAAGGATTACCCAGATTGGATTCTTATACATTTCCTTGTAGCTGGCCATCTGTGCCATTGTAGCATCTATTTCTACCTGTGAAGCTCCGGCTGCCTGCATCGTTTCAATACTGTGTTTTGCATAATCATCCATAAAGTCAGGCATGAAACAATAATAGGATATAAGCCAACTTATAACATAAAATGTGGAAGAGATGAGTGCGATCAGAATACCCACTTGGAATGCTTTTCCAAACGAAATTAATCCTTCGTTGTATTTATCTCTGTAGTTTTTGACTCCTACAAACACAAAAGAGAAGGCAAGCAGCATGGAAGTATAGCCCAAGATCATTCCGAGGTCATAATCCCGGTGCTGATTAATAGCCATTGCAATGAGTCCAAATACGCAGACTGTCAATCCTGAAAGTAGTCCGAAGACAAGTACATTTTTTTTCATAGTTTTTTGTTTTTAGTATCCTCCAAAGCACTAGCGAAGGAGGAAAGGTTTATGCTGCAAATGTGTAGCAACAATTAACTTTTTTAGTCATACTAAAGAGTGATTTTAGTTTTAAAATGCCGATTCATCCTAAAGTATGAAATGGGTTATTGTATGATTGACAGTCGTTTAGCTTTTTCGACTGCTTGAGTTCTCCTTTTTACATCTAATTTTTCTAAAACTTTTGAGGAATGGGTTTTAATTGTGTTAAGTGAGACAAATAATCTTTCTGCAATTTCCTGGTTGCTTAAACCTTCGGCCATTAATTGTAAAACTTCGAGTTCGCGTTTACTGATAGTTAGTTTTTCTATTTCCTTTTCGTTTAAAATAAAATCACTTGTGTTAGTTATATAAATTTCCTTTTCAACAAAAACGGTTTCTTTTTTTGGCTTACTGAGCTTAAGTGCCAGCCAAATTCCGACTCCCATAAAAATAAGGGCAATCAATCCGGCATAAATTTCAAAGGCATTTTGCATAATGATAAACTTTAACTCTAAGAATTTTAATAGAGCAAGTAATAGTGCCAGGCTTATCCCGTAAAGGAGAATGAGTTTGTTTTTGGAGATGAAGGTTTTGAGCATAAGGTTTGTTATCCAGATTTATCAAAGATAATTAGTGTGGATTAGCATCTCTTATATCAAAAATCATTTGATATGAGGAAAAAGTTTTTGGTATGGCTGCATAAAAAATAATATGACCGATGTGCAGTCCTGAACCTTTACATTGTCCATGAAGTGTGAAGCTACCTCTAAATTTAATAATAGGGCTAGAATTATTAACAAAAACATTTGAATTGGCATTTATTCCATCATTAGGATTAACATATCTAGTACAAGCAAGAACTATTTTACTATTAAAATCAACATTCCCACATGGTCTTTTTGAATTAAAAATAGAATCATATACTAATGTATTGGTAATAATATCATCTGAAATATCTCTACCACCCAATAAATAACCGTCTCCAGCAATTTCTGCAGATGATAATTTACTGTATCCATCTTCCGCTTCCATTTTAAGTAATTTTCCACTTCGACAAGATTTTCTGCAACCCTCAATCGAGACAATTAATAAGGAAATGCATATCGAAGTAAATAATATTTTGAATTTCATCTTCATCGTACCAAATATACTGAAATTTTTTCCTTTTTTTCCTTTTGAATTTATTGCTTAAGTTTGTGCTACAAATAAGAACAATCTATGACCGCAATACGACATAACTGGACCGTTGAAGAAATACTGGACATTTACAATATGCCATTATTGGATTTGGTATATAAAGCACAAACTGTTCATCGCGAATTTAACGATGCAAGTGAAGTGCAGGTAAGTTCATTGCTTTCAATTAAAACAGGAGGTTGTGCAGAAGATTGTAGTTATTGTCCGCAAGCAGCACGTTACAATACTGGTATTGAAGTTCATAAATTAATGACAGTGAATGAAGTAAGTGAGGCGGCAGACAAAGCAAAAGAAGGAGGCGCTTCCCGTTTGTGCATGGGTGCAGCTTGGCGAGAAGTACGTGATAACCGTGATTTTGACAGAGTGTTGGAAATGGTGAAAACGGTGAATGAAAAAGGATTGGAAGTTTGTTGTACACTTGGAATGTTAACTGAGAGTCAAGCTCAAAAGCTGGCCGATGCTGGTTTGTATGCATACAATCACAACATTGATACATCAGAAGAAAGCTATAAAAAAATCATCACTACCCGTAATTTTGATGATAGACTTAATACAATTAAGAATGTCCGTAAAGCAAAAGTTTCAGTTTGTTCAGGCGGAATTATTGGTCTTGGCGAAACAACAGAAGACAGAGTGAAGATGTTGCAAACACTTTCTTCTATGGAAGTGCATCCTGAATCAGTTCCAATCAATGCTTTGGTTCCAGTTGCCGGAACACCTTTAGAAAATCAACCTTTAGTTCCTATCTGGGATATGGTTCGTATGATTGCTACTACACGGATTGTAATTCCTAAAACAGTTGTTCGTTTATCAGCAGGCAGAACGCAAATGAGTCTGGAAGGACAAGCATTGTGTTTTATGGCAGGTGCGAATTCAATTTTTGCAGGAGATAAATTATTGACTACTCCAAATCCTGATTTTAATTCGGATATGGAAATGTTTAAGATATTTGGATTGAGTCCACGCAAAGCTTTCAAAGGAACAACTCAGCCTGTATCAAAAATCAAATTGAACGAAGTTGAATCGATCTAAATTTTCAGCCGATCAATTTTTATTTTCTTCTCTTCAAAAGCGACAAGAGCAAAATGCTTTGCGTAAATTGATTGTCAATGCTGAATTAATTGATTTTTGCAGCAACGATTATTTAGGTTTTGCACGTTCCAAAAAATTATCAAAAAACATTTCTAAAGCATCCGATAAACTAATCCACTCCAATGGTTCTGGAGGCTCACGCTTACTTGCGGGCAATACTTCTTATGCCGAAAATTTAGAAAACTATATCGCAAAATTTCACAATGCAAAGGCAGGATTGATTTACAATTCAGGTTATGATGCTAACGTTGGTTTGTTTTCGTCAATCGGACAAAAAGGAAATACGATAATATACGATGAGTTGATTCACGCATCTGTGCATGATGGTATTAAAATGTCATCGGCAACTACTTATGCTTTTCGTCATAATGATTTAAAACATTTAGAAACACGTTTAAAAATTGCAGAGGGCATAATTTATGTGGCAGTTGAAAGCATTTATTCTATGGATGGTGATTATGCTTTACTAAAAGAAATCAGCATATTATGTAAAAAGTACAATGCAAATTTAATTGTGGATGAAGCACATGCAACGGGAATAACAAGTAATGGAGGAAAAGGCAGAGTTCAGGAATTAAAGTTAGAAAAAGAAGTTTTTGCTAGAGTTCACACTTTTGGTAAAGGCTTAGGTTGCCACGGAGCTATTGTATTAGGAAGTTCGTTGCTCAGAGATTACCTGATTAATTTTTCCAGAGCATTTATTTATACAACGGCATTGCCGGTAAAAAGTTTAGTTGCTATTCATGAAGCTTATAAACTATTAGAAAAAAGTGATCAGGAAATAAAGCAGCTTCAGAAATTGATTGCAATCTTTAAAAAAGGACTTTCAAAGGAAGTTCAAGTCTTTTTAATAGATAGTAGGAGTCCAATACAATGTATTGTTGTAAATGGGAATTCGGAAGTAAAAAAAATGGCTAAATATCTCCAGGATAGCGGTTTTGATGCCAGACCTATACTTAACCCAACAGTCCCAAAGGGAAAAGAGCGCTTAAGGATTTGTCTGCATGTTTTCAACACCGAAAAAGAGGTGAAATTGCTTACTACTAAGGTAAATGGGTATTTTGACAATAAAAATGGAGGATAAGTAACCAAAATGTTATATTTTCGTTGAAATTACCATAAAGAAAATTTATGCGAAAGATATTTGTTACCGGTATTGGAACCGATGTTGGAAAAACAGTTGTAGCATCAGTACTTACCGAAGCCTTGAAAGCTGATTATTGGAAGCCTGTTCAAACAGGAAGTTTCTTCTCTACTGATACCGCCAAAGTTCAAAAATGGGTTTCTAACCCAATCAGTAAATTTCACCCTGAAGGTTATTTATTAAAGCAATATATGTCGCCTCATGCTGCTGCAGAGTTGGAAGGAATTGATATTGGTTTGGCTGATTTGAAATTACCGGAAACTACAAATAATACATTGATAATGGAAGGTGCAGGAGGATTGATGGTTCCTTTGAATCGTAAGGAATTTATGGTGGATATGATTAAAAAATTTGATGCTGAGGTGGTTTTGGTGATTCAAAACTATTTAGGAAGCATCAACCACTCATTACTTTCAATAGATCAATTAAAACACAGAGGTTTGAAAATATTGGGTATTGTTTATAACGGAGCTCCACATCAATTATCAGAAGACATTATTTTAGATTACAGCGGGCTGAAAGTGTTAGGCCGTATCAATAAAGAAAAAGATTTAAACTCGGAAGTGATTTCACGTTATGCAAAAGAGTTTGAGTATTTGAAATAAATATTCTATTAATAAAGTCTTCGACTCCGCTCAGACTGACAACTATACTGTCACACTGAGCGGAGTCGAAGTGTTTACGGAGTTCATATTTTGACATGACTATTCAGGAAAGAGACAAAAATGTAGTGTGGCATCCTTTCACACAAATAAAAACTGCTCCATTGCCTATTGCAATTGTAAAAGGTGAAGGTGCTTATTTTTATGATGATAAAGGAAAACGTTATATCGATGGAATTGCTTCCTGGTGGGTGAATGTACACGGACATGCACATCCATATCTTGCTAAAAAAGTTTCGGAGCAATTACAAACTTTGGAACATGCAATTTTTTCAGGATTCACGCATGAGCCTGCTGTTCGTTTAGCCGAACGTCTATTACAACGTTTACCGCAAAATCAATCCAAAATATTTTATTCCGATAATGGTTCTACAGCTGTGGAAGTGGCTTTGAAAATGGCTTTTCAATATTGGAGCAATCAAGGAATTTCTAAAACAAAAATCATTGCATTTGAAAACGGATATCATGGCGATACATTTGGTGGAATGAGTGTTGGCGCACGCAATGCATTTAATCTTCCATTCTCTAAATTATTGTTTGATGTGATTCATATTCCTGTTCCAACAAAAGGAAATGAAGAAGAAAGCTTGAAAGCATTGCAAACCGTGTTAAAACAAGATGATATTGCTGCATTTATTTTCGAACCACTCATTCAAGGTGCCGGTGGAATGGTAATGTATTCGGCAGAAAGTTTAAATAAAATGATTGAACAATGTAGAGCAAAAAATATTATTACCATTGCCGATGAGGTGATGACAGGTTTTGGTCGCACAGGAAAGTTTTTTGCAAATGATTTTTTAAAAAACAAAGCAGATGTCATTTGTTTGAGTAAAGGATTAACGGGCGGAGTTATGCCTTTGGGAGTAACGAGTTGCGCGAAATTTATTTACGATGCTTTTTTAAGTGATGATAAAATGAAAACCTTTTTTCACGGACATTCCTACACTGCTAATCCAACAGCCTGTTCAGCAGCATTGGCAAGTTTGGACTTGTTTGATGAACCTGAAGCATTTGAAAATATAAAACGAATTGAAAAGAAGCATGCAGGATTTTTACAAAAAATAAAATCACATAAAACATTAGTTGAAGCAAGACAGTTAGGTACAATCATAGCGTTTGAAATAAAAACAAAAGAAGAAACCAGTTATTTGAATTCATTGGCGGAAAAAATTTCTAATTTTTTTATTGAGAAAGGAATTATTCTTCGTCCGCTTGGTAACATCGTTTATGTTTTACCACCCTATTGTATTAAAGACGAGGATTTGGATTATATTTATGATAGTGTTGAAGAGTTTTTGGATAAGTTAATTGAAGAGTAATCATATTCACAACTGTCTCCCGATAGCTATCGGGACCGTGCCACGACACGGGATCTCCTCATTAGGAAGACAGTCGTTACTAACAGAGAGATGCCGCACTTCGACTCCGCTCAGTGTGACATCTGTTATAATATGTAGGTAGGAATAGCAAACACAGACCTGCCTGCAGCAGGCAGATTCGTAATTCGCAAAAATTCGTAATTCGTAGTTATGTTCAAGACAAAAAAAGAATTAGTATTCATAATCCTAGCAGGAATCTTCATCACCAATGCAATTGTTGCAGAGTTGATTGGAGGGAAGCTTATCTATTTAGGTCCATTTATTATGAGCGTTGGAATTCTTCCTTGGCCCATTGTTTTTTTAGCTACCGACTTAATTAACGAATATTATGGAAGAACAGGAGTGAAAAAGTTATCACTCATAACTGCTTCCTTAATTGTGTATGCTTTTGTGATTTTATTTTTTGCAATGCGTGTTCCTGCAGCTGAAGGAATTTCTGTTGTAACAGATGGGCAGTTTACAGCGGTATTCGGACAAAGCATGTGGATTATTATTGGTAGTGTAGTTGCCTTTTTAGTTTCTCAATTTATAGATGTGAGTATTTTTTGGCTGCTGAGAGATAAAACCGGAGCTAAAATGATTTGGTTGAGAAGTACTGGATCTACAATTGTTTCACAGTTGGTAGATACATTTATTGTTGCAGGAATAGGATTTTTGTTGCCAGGGAAAGTTGATTTTGCAACGTTTATTAATATGTCGTTGACCGGATATACCGCTAAACTTATAATTGCTGTTGCATTAACTCCGGCCATTTATGCCGGACATGCTGGAGTAAATAAATATTTAGGAACTGAAGCGGATGAGATTATCAAACATTCTGCAGAAGAATCATTGCACCATAAAGTGAAAGATTAATCCACTCCTGTTACAACTAATTCTGTTCTGTTGTTTTGTTGATGTAGTGCTTCCTTTTCTTTTTTTGTTTTTACTTTTTTTATTTCTTCTTCATCAATCAAAAGAAATGCTTCTCCGCAACCTTTAGGAGTAATTTTAGTTGGTTCAATCTTTTTTTCTCTCGTTAAAAAATTAACACAAGCTCTTGCTTTTTCCTGTGATAATCGCATGTTATACTCTTCAGAACCCCTGAAATCAGTATGATTTGTAACTTCTATTGTCAGGTTTGGATACTTTAATAAAAAGTCTCCGACAGCATTTAGTGAATCTTTTGTAATCGTATTCATTTCCCCATATTCAGTTGGTGGAAAAAAGAGAATAGTAGGAATTTTAATGATGTCGCCAACTACAAAAACGCTATCATTAACGGTTTTGTTTGCCTTTTTTACATAAGTAGGTTCTTGAAAAGCAAAAAGTAAAATCAGAATAAAAAATGCAGAGTAGTTCATTTAAAAAAGGTTTTTATTTCATCACTTAAGTCTTTTAAATCTACTTTTTCAATCGGATGAAGTGTATCTTGTAAAATTAGTAATTCACTGTTTTTCAAATTTTGTGCCACCTCTTTGGTTTCTCCTAAAGTAACCATATTATCATTATCTCCTACGCCAATTTTTGTCGGAATAGTTATACTTGTAAGGTCTTGGAGCGTTAAGCAATTTTTGTTTCCGAGAGCAACCATCATGTCAGCCGTTTTTTTTAACAACACTTTCCAGTTGTTTGGTTGATGACGTTTTTCCAAAACTTGTGCAAATGCAGGAATTTTTTCTTCAATTTTATTTGCGTCCAACATTCTGATTTCTTTTTGAGAAATATCAGGGTTCCATTCAAATTTTGTTGCCAGCGTAAATATTTTTTCAACTTTATTTGGGTAATATTTCGCCAAATACAAAGCAACATAACCTCCCATGCTATATCCAAAAATATTTATCTTTTGAATGTTGTTTTTTTCTAAATACGTCAATACATCATTTGAAAACAATTCTATACTAAATGAATTAGGCATATGTTCTCCGCCATGTCCGGTAAAATTAATGGAATGCACTTCATAATCATTTTTAAGAGCTTCTGCTAAAGGTATTAGCTGATCTTTTGCACCAATGGCTCCGTGAAGTAATAAAAGCTTTTGCATAATTATCTTATAAAAACAAATGTCAATATAGCTTTATTTTCTTTATCATCCACAACTTCAATTTTAAATTCGTGTGTGCCCTCAGCAATTTGGTCGTCAAATGTGTAAAATAATAAATTCTGTTTGAATTCGTATTCCACTAAAACCCATTTTCCATCAATGGTTGCACGGTATTTTCTTATTCCTGATAAATTATCGCTTGCAATCACTCCTATAGTTTTTGATTTGCTTAAATCAGGGATTTTTTCTTTAATAATTTTAAAGGCTGGTTTTAATTTCGGAGCAACAGTATCAATTCCCACAGCATAATTTCCAAATTCTTTCGTTTGAGTTGTAACCCAGCCATCTGCGAAAGCGCCACCTTCATAACTTTTTCCACCTTTTTTATTTACGGAGACGATACAGGCTTTACTTTGTAATGAATCAGGTAAGCGTACAGGTTTGATGCTAAGTGTAATCGCTTTTTGCAAAGGAATATTGTCGTTCATGACTTCATATAAAGGAGAAAATGTATGAGGGACGGAGCCATTCTTATTGCAATAAAATGGTGTGTTTTCGTAAAGGGCTTCTGCCGGAATCAATATTTTTAGATCATCTCCTTCATGTTTTATTTCCTCCAGACAATTGTAGATCTTTTTTTTTGGCACTTCCACGTCAAATCCAATCGTGGAACTTCGCACTTTCAGCATGAGCTCTGTTGTATTACCCACAAAATCTTTTACAATAAATTTCATCCAATGTACTGAATCATCTTGAAAATCAAGTATTCCATTGTTGACTACGCCCTTGTAGATTCCTGATTTGTTGTTGGTAGTAACAAAACACCTTTGAATTTTTGTTCCATGTTTTTGTTTTGATTCATAATCTATATGAGCATTTACATATCTGGAATTTTCAAAAGTAAATTTTTCTAACTCGTGATAATAAATTCGTTTTCCTCCTGATTGCAATTCGATTGAGAATACACCATTTTTATTTGTCGATTTTGTTTCGGTATCATAACATTCAATTCCAAAACCGATTTCTCCATTTACCGAAATTGTGTCCTGTTTCAGATAGGTGTATTTTCCTTTTTTGTAAACGGGAGCAATTTTTTTAGAAACATGTTTTCCATTAATTGATGAATTTTCATTCATGGGATAAATTGCAATTTGAGTTATCCTAGGTTTAATGGTATCTGGAATTAAATAGCCGAAAAAGTATGGATTTACTGGCATTTCGCTTTTAGTATCACGGATTTCGAAATGCAGATGTGGACCTTGAGATCCGCCTGTATTACCTGATAATCCAATCAATTGTCCTTTTTTAACCGGCAAAAGTTCAGAGGAAAGAAGCGTATCTATCTCATAAGATTGTTTTGAAGACTGAACTTTATAGGTAAAGGACTGGATGTTATTTTCAAAACTCTTTAAATGTCCGTAAACACTGGTAAATCCGTTAGGGTGAGTGATGTACAATCCTTTCCCATAGCCAAATGCACTGATCTTTATTCTCGAAATATAACCATCAGCCACAGCATAAATGGGCATTCCTTCCCGGTTATTTGTCCGGATATCAAAGCCAGCATGAAAATGGTTGGGTCGGATTTCTCCAAAATTGCCGGCTAAAGTTAAAGCTGTATCAACGGGAGATCGGAAATCGTTTTGTGGATAAGGATTTTGTGCAAAAATCGAAAAATGGAATAAAAAGAGGCTGAAAGCCCCAAAAATCGGTTTTTGCATGTACAAAAGTATAAAAACCAATGTTAAGAAATATTTTGTAGTTCAGATATTGAGTGTTATATTTGTGAAAACTTGAAATGAACAGATTTAATACTTGATTATGAACGACTTAACTTTAAACATAGGCGATTTAAAAGGCAAAATAGAAAAACTAGTAAAATTACACCAAGTGCTTAAAAAAGAGAACGAGCAATTGGCTTCTGATAAAGAAAATTTACAAAAAACGATTAACGAACAAAAAGCTACAATTGAAGCCTTAGAAAAAAACAATAAAGCAATAGAGGCTGCAAAAAGCGAAGAACAAAGTAAAATAGTAGTAGATACAAAAGAAAAGATTAACGAGTTAGTGCAGGAAATTGACAACTGTATTGCTCTTTTGAAGTAGAAAAAACAGTTTACAGTTTAGAGTTTTTAGTTTTTTAGTTTCTAGTTGTAATACCAACTCAAAACTCAAAAACTAGAAACTGAAAACTAGAGACTAGGAACTATAGAAATGGCTGAGATATCATTAAAAGTAGTAATTGCCGGACGCACTTATCCTCTTACTGTAAAGCAAGAAGATGAGCAATCCGTTCAGGCAGCCGCTAAACTAATTAATGAAAAGGTGAAAGAATTTGAGCAGAATTATTCAGTTCGTGATAAGCAGGATTTACTTGCTATGAGCGCTCTGAACCTATTGGCTACTCAACAAAATACCCCTAAAAAATCGCCTGAGTTAGAAAGTGAAATCAATCAACTCGACCTATTTGTTTCCGACTACCTTCAAAAAGAGTCCAATCCATAGTCGGTTTACCTTTTGTTAACAACAAAATGTAAACAAAAATTATCCTTCGCAAGTTTTTGAATGCCCCGCAAATTCTATTTTGGCTGTGGAAAGCTATGTGCGGGTTTAAGGAATATCAACAATTTAATATTTAATTAATTTATGGACAAAATAATATTAGGAGTAATAGGCGCGGGAGGTTTGATTTTAGGAGCTTTAATCACATTTATTATTGTGAAAATGGCGAACAAAGGCAAAGCGGCTGGTATAATAAAAGATGCAGAAGCTAAAGGCGATGTGATAATAAAAGAGAAAAACCTACTTGCAAAAGAGAAATTCTTACAATTGAAAGCTGAGCACGAAAAGGCAATCAATGAAAAAAATCAGGGAATTCAACAAGCTGAAAATAGGATAAAGCAAAAAGAACAGTCTCTTTCACAAAAGCAAGAACAAGTTCAACGTAAAGATGCAGAGTTGGATAAAGTTCGTGAAAGTCTTACTCATCAATTGGATTTGTTGAATGCAAAACAAGCGGATGTGGAGAAATTCCATAGAAGACAAGTAGAGCAGTTGGAAGCATTAAGCGGAATGAAAGCCGAAGATGCGAAAGCTCAGTTGGTAGAATCTTTAAAAGCAGAAGCAAGAACTCAGGCGATGTCGCATATTAAAGACATAGTAGAAGAATCAAAAATTTCTGCCAACATGGAAGCGAAGAAAGTTGTTATCCAAACTATTCAACGTGTTGCTACAGAACATGCAATTGAAAATTCAGTTTCTATTTTCAATATTGAAAATGATGAGATAAAAGGAAGAATTATCGGTCGTGAAGGTCGTAATATCCGCGCTTTAGAAGCAGCAACGGGGATTGAGATTATTGTAGACGATACTCCGGAAGCAATTATTTTATCAGGATTTGATCCTGTGCGTAGAGAGATTGCGCGTTTATCTTTACATCAATTGGTAACGGATGGACGAATTCACCCTGCCCGTATTGAAGAGGTTGTAGAGAAAGTGAAAAAACAAATTGAAGAAGAAATTATTGAAATTGGAAAACGTACGACTATTGATTTAGGAATTCATGGATTGCATCCGGAGTTGATTCGTATGGTTGGAAGAATGAAATACCGTTCGTCATACGGACAAAATTTATTACAGCACTCACGCGAAGTTGCAAACCTTTGTGCTACAATGGCAGCAGAACTAGGCTTGAATGTGAAGATGGCTAAGCGTGCAGGATTGTTACACGATATTGGAAAAGTGCCTGATGATTCTCCTGAAGTTCCTCACGCTATTTTGGGAATGCAGTTGGCAGAAAAGTATAAAGAAAAACCGGAAGTATGTAATGCAATTGGTGCTCACCACGATGAAATTGAAATGACCACATTGCTTTCTCCAATAGTCCAAGTGTGTGATGCGATTAGTGGTGCTCGTCCGGGTGCAAGAAGAGAAGTTGTTGAACAATACATCAAACGATTAAAAGATTTAGAAGCGTTGGCAATGTCGTATCCTGGTGTTGATAAAACGTATGCGATTCAGGCGGGACGAGAATTGCGTGTATTGGTATCAAGTGATAAAGTAACAGATAAAGATGCAGAAACACTTTCGTTCGATATTTCTCAACGTATTCAAACGGAGATGACATATCCAGGACAAGTGAAAGTAACAGTAATCCGTGAAACAAGAGCCGTGAATTATGCTAAGTAAATCTTTGTATTTAGATTTTATTACTGAAACATATAGAACTTTAAACTCTAAACTTTTTAAACTCTAAACTTACATTGAGTAAGCACAAAATAATAATAGAGCCCGGTACTGAAAACAGTAATTACATAAAAGACCTTTGGAATTACCGAGGGCTTTTTTACTTTTTGGCTTGGCGTGATATTTTAGTGCGATACAAACAAACTGTTATTGGGATTTTGTGGAGCGTTCTACAACCACTTATTTCAATTGTAGTATTTACGATTGTGTTTAATAAGCTTGGTGGTTTTAAGGCAGAAGGGAATGTAGATTACGCCATTTTGGTTTGTGCCGGGATGTTGCCTTGGCAATTCTTTTCGAGTTCTTTCAGCTCTTCAGCAAATTCTTTAATTGCGAATTCAAATTTGTTGAGTAAAGTTTATTTTCCACGATTGATAGTTCCTGCAAGTACAGTCATAGTAACACTTATTGATTTTCTGATTTCATTTTTAATTTTAGTCGGTTTATTTGTGTGGTATGGTTTTTTACCTGATGCAAAAATATTTTTTCTTCCCCTGTTTTTGATCTTGGCCTTGGTTACTGCGCTTGGAACCGGATTATTTATTGCTGCACTAAATGTTAAGTACCGGGATTTCAAATATGTTATTCCCTTTATTGTCCAATTCGGTTTTTTCATTTCACCTGTGGGTTATAGCAGCAGTGTAGTTTACAACAGCGAAAGAATTCCGGAATTATTAAAATATGCGTATGCATTAAATCCAATGGTTGGAGTGATTGACGGATTCAGGTGGTGCATTTTAGGTGGTGATACTCCTTTGCATACTATGCCTTTTGTTTCATCCATTGTAATTAGTATATTTTTTCTCATCGTTGGTGTCTGGTATTTCCGTAAAATGGAAAAATCATTTGCTGATGTAATTTAAAATTAATGAGCAAGACCATCATAACAGTTGAAAACGTAGGTAAGAAGTATACACTGAAGCATCAGAATTCAGAGCAGTATTCTTCTTTGCGCGATGTGCTCGCAAATACTGCTAAGTCGATTATCAATCCTAAATCAAAATTATTATCCGGTGCCTCCGAGGAGTTTTGGGCTTTGGACGATATTTCTTTTGATGTAAAACAAGGCGAACGATTAGGAGTAATAGGTCGTAACGGAGCGGGAAAATCTACATTACTGAAAGTATTGAGCAGAATTGTTACTCCTACAAAAGGAAGAATTACAATTGATGGTCGCGTTGCAAGTTTATTAGAAGTAGGAACAGGATTTCACCCTGAACTTTCAGGTAGAGAAAATATATTTTTGAATGGTTCAATTTTAGGAATGAGCAAATCAGAAATCAAAAGCAAGTTCGATGAGATTGTTGCTTTTTCTGAAGTAGAAAAGTTTTTAGATACTCCTGTGAAAAGATATTCTTCCGGAATGTATGTGAGATTAGCATTTGCAGTAGCTGCACACTTAGAACCTGAAATATTAATTGTGGATGAAGTGCTTGCTGTTGGAGATGCTGAGTTTCAGAAAAAGTGCATGGGGAAAATGAAAGATGTTTCCGGTGAAGGCAGAACTGTCATTTTTGTTAGTCACAACATGCAAGCTGTGTCGAACCTTTGTGATACAGGAATATTATTGAATAAAGGAAAAGTTGAGATACAAGGAAAAGTTGAAGATTGCATTAAAAAATACATGACATCATCGAGAGGAATTAACCTAACAGGTTTATCCCTGAGTGATAGATTAAGCAGAACAAGCGGTGGCGTTTTCTTTGAAGAAGTTAAAGGAATTAAAAACGGTGAAGAATGTTGGGATTTTAATTTTGATGAAGACATAGCAATAAATTTTAAAGTAACAGCAAGTAAAGATGTTCCGAGTTTGGGATTCTATATAGCTGTAAGAAATCCTTTTTCAGAAGAAATAATTTCCAACTTTAAAACGGTTATCTGTAATTCTACATTACAGAAAGATGAAAGCAGAGTATTTACTGTTTCAGTTCCTAAAAAAAGTTTCAGGCCGGGTCAGTACGGACTATATTTCGCTTTGTCGAATAGTGAATACAAAGAATTTTATGATGTGTTGGATAACAATGTCAATATTCCTATGTTGAACATTAATCCAATAAGTATGGATGCGCACGAAAATGCAGGTTTTGTTTCTCTTCCATTTAATCTGAAAATAAATGATTAAAAAAGTTGCAAGGAAAATTTACAGAACATTATTTCCTGTTCAGGAAGTAAAATTTCCTGCTACACTTATCGGAAAAGAAAAATCGGTTAGCCTTAATCCTTCTGCAATATTATCAACATCAAAAAATGGTAAAATTGTATTTGAAGGAAATAATTACATCGGCCGTCAAGTTGAAATTGGAACAGAAGGAATCATTCAGATTGGTTTTGGTACAACTATTCAAGACAGATGTATTTTGCTTGGAGATGTTGAAATAGGAAGATATTGCACTTTCGCTCCCAATATATATATCAGTTCGGGCAGACATTATTACGATTACAAACCGAATTTTTATTTGAGAGATCAGGATGAAATGGTTCATTCGGATTCAGAGTTATCAAAACAACATTCTAAAAAAGTAGTTATTGAAGATGATGTTTGGATTGGAATCAATTGTGTGATTATGTCGGGAGTTAAAATTGGACGGGGAGCGGTGATAGGAAGTAATTCTGTTGTAACAAAAGATGTTCTTCCTTTTTCAGTTGTTGCAGGTTTACCGGCAAAAGAAATTAAAAAGAGATTGGATTTTATTCCTAAGTCGACATTGACTTATAACAACAGTGATGATTTGCCAAATTTTTACAAAGGTGTTTTTGTGGATGTAATAAATATTATTGTAGATAAAAAGCAGGGCGGATTGTCGGCAAATAAACATTTTGTTTTGTATCTGAAAGAAGGAGGGAAGGTTCAGTTAACAATTAAAAAATGTAATTCGGAATCTTTAAAGATTGGCTATAACAAACAAAAAATAGAATTATCAAATGAGTTCACTGATATCACATTTGATATGGCCAATGATAATTTTCACCATTTTTCAATTGATTGTAATTCAACTGATGTGAACGAAAAAATTGTGCTGATAAAAGAAGTAAAAGTCATTTCTTAAAATAATATATAAGCATGTCAAGAATAGCATCCATATTCAGAGAAAGAGTTTATAAAAAGTTGTTCAGAAACAAAATTCTGAACGATCAGTTTAATAAAGGCTACGAAGAATTTTTAAAGACAGGAAAAACTTCTCAGGAAGCCTATTTGGCAATGATTAATCTTTATTGTAAGTCAAATGGGAAATTCACGGATGATTTGCATGAAAAAACTTCGTCAGCATATCCGAAAGCTGCAAAACAAAATGAAATTTCTGGAGTGCTGGGCAGTTTGGAAACAAAGCAATATGCTTCGATTAATGAAACTTTAAAAAAGGATGGATATGTTTCCTTTGATAAAAAATTGTCGGGCGATATTGTAAAGAAGCTATATGATTACGCATTGAAAACTCCGGCATTAACGGCTCCCAAATACGATAAAAAGATTGTTTACGATGAAAATAAACCTGTATCTGAAATTTACCGTTTTGATTTGCAGGATTTAGTAAACAATCCTGAAATACAAGACTTAATAATGGACGAGTCGCTCATCAATATTGCCCGTAACTACTTAAACAGTGAACCCATTTTTGATTTCCCCGCAATGTGGTGGAGCACTTGTTTCTTAAAAGAAGCATCCTCAGAAGCGGCACAGCTTTATCATTTTGATATGGACAGAATAAAATGGTTAAAAATTTTTATTTACCTGAATGATGTAACAATGGATAACGGCCCGCATAGTTATATCAAAGGTTCTCATGCTACAGGTTCAAAACCACAGGATTTATTAAACAGAGGATATGTCAGAATTCCGGATGAAGAGTTAAGTAAAGAATATAAAAAAGAAGATTTTATTACAATTTGTGCTGAGGCAGGTTCCATTTTTGCAGGAGATACCAAATGCTGGCATAAGGGAAATCCTTTGAAAAAAGGTCACAGACTGGCACTTGAGTTTGAGTATACAACATCTATGTTCGGATCTCAATACTCAAAATTTGAAATAAAGCAATGCTCGGATGCATTTAAGAAATTTTGTGCGGAGAATAAACGATACGCTTCAAATTTTAATTTCTCTAAATAATTCTGAGTTTTTGACATATAATGATTAAGGCAATTTATAAAATACTTCCGAAAGGGTTTTATCGCCATGTTCTTAAGCCGAGAATACAGCCATTGTTATTGTTTATTAATAAACGGGAAGACAATTCTGAAGCTGAAAGTAAATTTATTCAAAAACTTAGTAAGTATAAAGTTCAGTGGCAACCGGATAATAAAAAAATTGTCCTCACTCAAATCATCGAAGACCATGCTTATTGTATTAAACTGGCAGCTTGTTCCCACTATCTTGCTAAAAAAGAATCAGCTAATATCGCGCTGTATGATGCTGAATTAGGAATTGAGCGTAATAAAGCTCACAATTACAATAGATGGAATTATTTTTTCTCCGAAAAGTTTACTACCCGGTTAGACAGAATATTTTTAGCATTTGCAGGAAAAGTAATTTACCGAAATACTAATTTGTATAATGATGACGAGAAAGTTAGCAAAGTTTATAATCAGATTAAAAGCAAAATCACAAATAAATATGATGTTTTAGCAATTGAAATTGAAGGCGTTGTTATTGGTGACTTAGTTTATGATACTTATTTGCGTTTCGCAAACAAACCTACTGTTGACATTAAGGATAAATTTTTTGATCAGATAATTTTAGAAGCGGTACATATTTTTTATATATGTAAAGATAAACTCGAGAAATATGAAGTCAAAGCACTTGTGAGTTCTTATGCATCATACACCAAGCATGGAATAATAGTGAGATTGTGTTTGCAAAAAAACATTCCGGTTTATACAATAGGCGCTTATTATTCGTTGGTTCATAAAGTGTTAAATGAATATCCAAGCCATTCTAATAATCATTTTCTTTTCCGTAATTTATTTCAAAAAGTTGAAAAGAAAGAAGAAATTATTTCAACTTACAAAGGAGTATTTGAAAAACGTTTTACAGGAGAAATTGATGCAGCCACTGCTTATATGAAATCTTCTGCCTTTTCCGGAAACAGATCATCTGAATTAGATGGATTGGATTGGTCAAGCACAATAGTATTGCTGGCACACTGTTTTTTTGATTCTCCTCATATCTATCGAGGATTGCTTTTTCCTGATTTTTACGAATGGATCACTTTTACATTGGATACTTTAGCTGAAAAAAAGAATTTAACCGTTCTGGTTAAGCAACATCCAAACGGATTGGATGCTAATGATGAAATTTTTGTTCAGTTAAAAGAGAAATACAAAAACACCAATATTAAATTTATCGACAAAAAAACTTCCAACATTCAGTTTTTTGAATCAAAACCCAAAGCTATTATTACGGCTTATGGTACAGCTGCAGCAGAGTTTGCTTATCAAGGTTTTCCGGTTTTAACTATTTATGATAATCCTTTTACTGCATTTGATTTTACCTATCTGGCTAATACAATTGAAGAATACAGGAATTATCTTCAAAGCATTGAAACACTGAAACCGAAACAACATCAAAACGATATTATCGAATATTATTATATGCAACATTTCCATTTCTTGAAAAACAGAAGCGCAGATTATTTGGAATTTACAAAGTATAAAGGACAAACCTATTCGGTTGATTTTTTAACAGATTATTTACCTAAAATGGATAAAAGTTATTTTGAAAAATTAGATTCGGGTATGAAAGATGGATTTGAAATGATAGATTGGGAATTAACAAGTCAATAATAAAATGAGTTTAGCGCCAATAGTGCTTTTTGTTTATAATCGTCCGAAACACACTTTACGGACGCTGGAAGCATTGTCGAAAAATGATTTGGCTCAACATTCTGAATTATATGTTTTTGCTGATGGATCAAAAGATAACGCAGATGAAGAAACATTAAAGAATATAAAAGAAGTCAGGGAGATTGTGAAGAGTAAAGAGTGGTGTAAAAAAACAATTTTAACAGAAGGAAAAACAAATAAAGGATTAGCAAATTCAATTATTGATGGTGTAACAAAAATTGTAGCTGAATATGGAAGGATAGTTGTTTTAGAAGACGATCTTGTTACTTCTCCTCATTTTCTGAAATATATGAATGATGCACTTACTACTTACGAGTCAAACGATAAAGTAGCTTGTATTTCCGGATATATTTATCCTGTAAAAAAATCCTTGCCTGACACTTTTTTTATAAAAGGTGCTGATTGTTGGGGGTGGGCAACATGGGGGAGGGCCTGGAATATTTTTGAGAAGGACGGAAAAAAATTATTGGATGAACTGCAAATGAAATCACTTACAAAGGAATTTGATTTTGATAATTCTTATCCGTATACATTAATGTTGAAAGAACAGATTGATGGAAAGAATAATTCCTGGGCAATCAGGTGGTATGCTGCTGCATTTTTAAAAAATATGTATTGTTTATATCCGGGAATATCATTGGTCCAGAATATCGGAATAGATGGTTCCGGTACACATAGTGGTACTTCAGATAAGTGGGATGTTTTGCTTTCAGCTAAGCCAATAGTTATTTCAGCTATGCCTGCTCAAGAGCATAAGGCCGCAAAAGAGCAAATCGTAGCTTATTTTAAAAGTTTGCAGTTGTCCCGGTTGTCGTCCTTAAAAGCATATATATTAAAAACATTATCAGTTATTAAAAAATAAAAGGTAATGAAACAATTTATTAAAAAGATGATTCCCTCTACGCTTAAAAAAAAGATAAAGAAGATGTTGGTCTCTGCCCCTAAGTATGGATGGTTTGGTAATTACAAAAGCTGGGCTGAAGCAGAAAAGTTATGTACAGGTTATAATGCCGAAAATATATTAGAAACCGTTAAAAATGCAGTTTTAAAAGTGAAGAATGGCGATGCAGTATATGAACGCGATTCCGTTTTATTTGACAAAATACAATATTCTCAACCGTTGATAGATGCCTTTAAAAAAATAGCACAAGAAAATGATCAGTTATTGCATATAACTGATTTTGGTGGCTCTTTGGGTAGTTCCTTTTTTCAAAATCGTTCTTTTTTAGGTGATTTAAGAGAGTTGAAATGGAGTGTTGTCGAACAAAAACATTTTGTGGATAGTGGAAAAAAATTTATTGAAGATGTTCAATTAAAATTTTATTATACTATTGATGAAGTATTGACAGTTCAAAAATCTCAAATACTTTTTCTATCTAGTGTGATTCAGTATTTTGAGAAGCCATATGAGTTGATAGAAAAATGTTTATCCTATAATTTTGATTATATCATTATTGATAGAACAGCTTTTTTAGAATCAGATAAAGAAAGAATAACCGTTCAGATAGTTCCTGAATCAATTTATAAAGCGAGCTATCCAGCTTGGTTTTTTAATAAAAAAAAATTTGTAAATGCTTTTTTAGAAAAATATGAGTTAGTCAGAGAATTTGATAGTAAGTTTGATCCAAGAGAACAATTGGAGGATAATATTTGGTCATTTCGTATGGGGTTTGTATTTAAGAAAAAATAATGAAACTTAATTTTTGCACCTTATTTAATTCGAATTATATGTCACGCGGTTTAGTGATGTATGAATCGTTATTGAAATGCAGCAATGATTTTCATTTATATGTTTTTGCTTTTGATGATAAGTGTTATGAGTTTCTTAAATCACAGAATTACAAAAAACTCACAGTGGTTTCTTTGAAAGAGTTTGAGGACGAACAATTGTTGAAAGTAAAACCTAGCCGTAGTGCAGGTGAATATTGCTGGACATGTGCATCATCAACCATTTTGTATTCAATAAACACTTATGGATTAGAAAATTGCACATATATAGATGCAGATATGGTTTTTTATTCTGATCCAATTGTTCTGTTTAATGAAATGGGAAATAATTCGGTATTGATCACGGAGCATCGCTATACAAAAGAATACGATCAGTCGAAAACCAGCGGAAAATATTGTGTTCAGTTTGTAACTTTCAAAAACGATGAAAAAGGGATGAAAGTGTTGAACTGGTGGAGAAATGCATGTATCGATTGGTGTTACAATAGAATGGAAGATGGAAAATTCGGAGATCAAAAGTATTTGGATGATTGGACTAGCAGATTTGAAGGGGTTCATGAGCTACAACATTTGGGCGGTGGAGTAGCTCCCTGGAATGTTCAGCAATATACCTTTGAGTCAAATTCTAATAAAATAATAGGCAAGGAAATTTCTACTGGGAAGAAGTTTGAAGTGGTATTTTTCCATTTTCATGGGGCTAAGTTTTATTTGAATGACATTGTACATTTGACGGGTGAAGGTTATGCTTTGAATGAAAATGCTAAGTCTGTTTTTTACAAGCCTTTTGTTAAGTTGATTAATAAACAAAGTTTGAAAATAAATAATATTGATAATTCTTTTAATCCAAACGGTGCGAACATTCAATCACCAATGAAACCAATGAGTTTGTTTGTTATTGCTTATTTTTATTTGAGAGACTTAAAGAGATCAATTAAAAATATTTTTGGACAAAAATTAAAGTATCACATAACTCACCACTATTTTTATAAGATGAACGATTTTAATTAGAATAAAACATGGCTCAGATAATAGATTTAAAAACATTTACAGATAAACGAGGAAACTTGACTGTTATCGAAAAGGTAATACCATTTGACATTAAGCGTGTGTTTTATATCTATGGTGTAGACGAGTCGAAACGTGGCGGTCATCGTCATCATAAAACAATTCAAGCTGCAATTTGTATCAAAGGTTCTTGTACAATTTATAACAACAATGGTGAAAAGGAAGAAACTTTCGAGTTAAATCAGCCTAATAAATGTCTTATTATCGAGCCCAAAGACTGGCATACCATGTACAATTTTACTCCCGATGCAATTCTTATGGTTTTTGCATCAGAATATTTTGACGTTAATGATTATATCCATCAACCTTACTAAAGATGATAGAATACGAAAATCTTGCTAAGCTGAACAAACCCTTTTTCGAAGAATACGAAAAGGCTTTTAAGGAAACTCTTGAAAGTGGTTGGTACATACTTGGAAATAAAGTGCAGACTTTTGAAAAAGAGTTTGCTGCTTATTGTGAAACAAAACATTGTATAGGACTGGCAAACGGTCTGGATGCGCTTATTTTGGCTTTGAGAGCTTATAATTTTGAAAAAGGCTCAGAAGTAATTGTTCCTTCAAATACTTATATCGCAACCATTCTTTCAATTGTTCAGAACGGTTTGACTCCCGTTTTAGTCGAGCCGGATATTTCTACTTATAACATCGATTCAAAAAAAATAGAAGAGAAGATAACTTCAAAAACACGTGCTATAATGGTTGTTCACCTTTATGGAAAAATGTGTGAGATGGATTCGATAAATGCTATTGCTAAAAAGCATAATTTAAAAGTGATCGAAGATTGCGCACAAGCACATGGAGCAAAATTTAAAAACAAAAAAGCAGGAAATTGGGGTGATTTTGGAGCGTTTAGCTTTTATCCGACTAAGAATCTGGGAGCATTAGCAGATGCGGGTGCGATGACATGTAATGATGATCAATTGGCTGATGCAATTAAAACCTTGCGAAACTATGGTTCAAAACAAAAATATTACAATGATGTGGTTGGTTATAATTCCAGATTGGATGAAGTACAAGCGGCTTTTCTTTCAGTAAAATTGAAATACTTAGATAAGATAAATGAACACAAGAGAAAGTTGGCTGATTTTTATCTTAAAAATCTAAAATCTGATTTCATCAAACCGGTTGTGAATTCCGATTACTATGATGTGTATCACATATTTAATATTCGTCATGCTAAACGTGATGCATTGAAGGATTACTTAGTTAAGAATGATATCAAAACGGATATTCATTATCCCGTTGCGCCAAATAAACAAAAAGCAATGATTGGAATATTGGATAAGCAATCAACACCCATTGCGGAAGAAATTCACCAAACAACTTTAAGTCTGCCAGTTTCTTATTATCATACCGAACAGGATGTTTTGAAGGTTGTGGAAACAATGAATAAATTTTAAGAATGCCAAAAGTATCAGTCATAACAATTAACTATAACGATGGAAATGGTCTTTTGAAAACCATTCAAAGTGTAGTTTCTCAAACGTTGATTGACTTTGAATTCATTATTATTGATGGCGGATCTACTGATAATAGCACTGAGGTTATAAACAAATATTCGGATAAAATAAATTATTGGATTTCTGAAAAAGACAGAGGTATTTATGATGCTCAGAATAAAGGTATTTCTAAAGCAAGTGGTGACTATTTGATTTTTTTAAACTCAGGAGATAGTTTTTTTGATAACACAGTTTTAGCTAAATTTTCTGAGTTTGCTAATAGTATTCATAAAAAAGTAATTTATGGAAATTCAAATGTAATTGATGCTGATGGAAGTGCAAAAATTTTATGTCCGCCTGAAAAATTAGATTTAAATTTTTGGTTTTCAAATACACTAAATCATCAGTCAGTTTTCACACATCATTCATTTTTTAAGAAATACGGAAACTTTAGCACACATTATAAATTTGCTTCTGATTTCGAGCACTTATTTAAAATGTTTGTAAAGGAATCTGCTGAATTTTCCCATTTCAATCAGGTAGTTTGCAATTATGATAATACCGGATTAACATCAAAAGACGAATACCATAAGTTTATTATTCAGGAAAGAAAACAGATTTTGAAACAGTATTTAGGCAATAGTGAATACAATAGAATAAGAAGTATTTATATGAATTCATTGACTTTTAAGAGAAGATGTATAGAAATTATTAGAGATAATAATTTTCTAAGATTAACACTGAAGCCATTTTATAAACTGTACAAAAATTTTAATTAATCAACTTATAGTGAGAATACAAAAGAGAATTTTGAATAAATTGGGTTTTGCACTTCGTTCCGATGAGAATGATCATTTCCCTCATGTTTATTCTCCTTTTGGTATTCCCGGTGACAAATTCAGTACTACAAATGACAAAATAAAAATCATCATAGATCCTACACCCAAGTATTTCAAATTTCAGATGAAGTCGGATGTAAAAAAGTATGAAAAAACACTTTTAATTCATGGTTGTGAACCACCTGAAATGAATGATATTAAAAATGAGTTAATGCAATACGGTGGAAAATTTACAAAGGTGTATAGTTTCGATAAAGATGTATTGAATAAAGTAAAAGGAAGCGAGTTGTTTAGTTTTGGTTCCTGTTGGGTAGTTGCAAGTAAAAAGGATTATGTTGATAATTTCAATACAAACAAAAAATTCAAATTGAGTTTTATTAAAAGCTCAAAACGTGATTTGCCCGGACATCAATTGAGATATGAAATAGGGAGTCTTTTCGACAAAAAGTACAATTTTGAAGTTCTTTATCCCAAACAGAGAATTGAGGGGAAGGATATTTTGTTTAATGATTCAATGTTTCATATTACTATTGAAAACACACAGCATGATAATTATTTTACCGAAAAGTTGATTGATTGTTTTATGAGCTATACCATTCCAATATATTGGGGGTGTTCAAATGTCTCTGATTATTTTGATCCGAAAGGAATAATATTATTTAATTCAAAAAAAGAATTAGAAACAATATTAAATAATTTAACTCCTGAAGATTATGCTTCAAGAGTGGAAGCTGTAAAAAAGAATTATGAAATCGCAAAAGAGAAGTATGCATTTTTCTTTGAACGTGTTGACGAATTAATTTTAAAACTATAAATTTTATTATGTCGGGTCAACCAAAAGTATCAGTAATTATTCCAAGTTATAACTATGCGTTATATCTGCCCGAATCAATCGGCAGTATAATGGATCAAAAGTTTACTGATTGGGAGTGTATTGTTATTGACGATGGCTCTACTGATAATTCCAGAGAAGTTGTAGAAAGATTGTGTGAAAAGGATAATAGGATAAAATATGTTCTCCAATCTAATTCGGGGCCAACTGTGGCTCGGAATCATGGATTGAAATTGGCTAAAGGTGAATTTATACAGTTTTTAGATGCTGATGATAAGTTAGAGTCCAATAAACTGGAGAAGCAGCTTGCTATTTTTAATCAGCAGAAAGAAATTGATATTGTTTATAGCGGAGTAAAATATTTTGAATCTTCAAATCCTTCTAAACTTTACGATAGCATGGATTTAAAATCCGGCCCATGGATGAAGAATTTAAGTGGTGCAGGTGATATTATGATCATGGAATTGTTGAGCAGAAACATTATGGTTATCAGTTCTCCGTTGGTTCGCAAGACAGTGTTTGAAAAATTTGGCTACATGAATGAGGTGTTGCAATACAACGAAGATTGGGAATTGTGGGCAAGGTTTGCGATAAATAATGCAAAATTTTATTTTGATAATTCAGTTGATACAAGAGCAATAGTGCGGGTTCACAAGAGTTACAGTACCGATAATTTTAAAATGTATTCTCATGGTCTGAAAGCTTGTTTTATGATTAACGAAAAAGTATCAGGAAGAAAATATAGGAAGATTATGATCCCTAAAATCAATTATCATATGCGGATAATAGATGAAAAATTAATTAAACTTTTAGAACAAAATAAGGAGAACGCTATTGAAAACGCTTTACAAGTATACAATCAAACAGGAGTAAAAAGGTATTTGACCTATTCAAAGTTGTTTGGTAAGTGCCCGGTTTGGTTTTGTTATCTTTATTCAAGGTTTTTATTTATTGCCAATAAACTTAAAAATGTAATAGTTTATGCCTAAGGTTTCTATATGCATACCTACTTATAAACAAGTAGATTACTTAAGGAAAACATTGAATTCGGTGTTGGCTCAGGATTTTCATGACTATGAATTAATTATTACAGATGATTCAAGTGATGATTCGGTTGAGAATTTACTAAAGGAATTTGATTTTAAAGGTAAGTTGAAATATTATAGAAATACAGTATCACTTGGTTCACCCGCAAATTGGAATTATTCACTAAAACAAGCATCAGGCGACTATTTAAAAATATTGCACCACGATGATTTTTTTACATCGGAAAATAGTTTAAGCAAGTTTGTGAAATTTTTAGATAACAACCCTTCCGCTTCATTTGCTTTTTCCGGTACTGTTATAGATTTGATTCTTCTAAAAACTAAAAAGATACACAGCTGTTCCAACAAACAGTTTTCAAAAATGTTGAAGCAGCCCGACAGGTTGTTTTTTTCTAATTATATTGGTGCTCCAAGTGCTACTATTATCAGAAAAGATAGTCTTTTGATGTTCGATGAATCTATGAAATGGTTAGTGGATGTGGATTGGTATATGCAATTAATTTTTCAGAATCCCAATGTGATTTTTTCTAAAGAACCACTTATTTGTACAGTTCATGGTGGGGAAGGACAAGTTACTCAAGCAGTTTATACAGATAAAGAGGTTCAGGTTAAAGAACATGTTTATTTGTTTGAAAAGCTGGCAGACAAAAAAGGGAATTTGAAAAAATATTCGCTGCTTTTTCAATTATTGTTTCATAAATACGGTGTAAGAGATCTGACACAACTTAAATCAATTTGTTCTGTTCCGGCTAAATCGGAAATATTTTATTTGGAAGTGTTGAACTCAATGAAGAGCACTATTTTTCTTAAAAAAATTGTATTTTGGTTAAAGAAAAAGTCTTTTAACGATCACATATTCACTCTAAAAACCTATTTCAAATGATTATAGTGAAATTGATGGGTGGTTTAGGGAACCAAATGTTCCAGTACGCATTTGCAAGACATTTGTCTGTGAAGAATAATTTTGAGCTGAAGTTAGATGTTTCTTTGTTGAATAATGAAACATTGGGAGAAAAATTTACCATCAGAGACTTAGGTTTAAGTCATTTTAATATTAAACCGGTTTTTGCAAATGATTTGGAATTAGAAAGGTATAATAAAAGTAAGTTTTCTAAAATATTAGATTTGATTTATTTGAATTTACCTTTTAAGATAAATAGTTTATATATACGCGAACCGTCTTTTACTTTTTATAGGAAAGCTTTAGATGCACCTAAAGATTGTTGTTTGGACGGTTATTGGCAAAGTGAAAAATATTTTATTGATATCAGAAAACAGTTGCTGAGAGATTTTGCAATTACTTCTGAATTATCTCTGGAAACAAACCAGCTTGCAGATAAAATTAAGTCGGAACAGGCAGTTAGCATTCACGTTAGAAGAGGGGATTATATTACGGTTAAAGAAAATCAGGATTTATATGCTGCTTGTAGTGAAAACTACTATATAGAGGCAATGAATAAGATTAAAGAAAATGATGCAGTTTTTTATGTTTTTTCAGATGAACCTGAATGGTTCAAGGAAAATATAAAATCTAATAAAAATGTTCATTATGTTACTCATAACACCGGAAAATACGCATACCAAGATTTGTATCTGATGAGTTTGTGTAAGCATAATATTATTGCAAACAGTTCTTTCAGTTGGTGGGGAGCGTGGTTAAATCAAAATCCCAATAAAATGGTAATTGCTCCGAAGCATTGGTTTAAAAATAATTACAGAGATACAAGAGATTTAATACCTCATTCGTGGATACAGTTATGAAGAGCCCTAAAGTAACCGTTTTGATGTCCGTTTATAACGGGGAGAAGTATTTGAAAGATGCTATTGACAGTATTTTGTCTCAAAGCTATAGTGATTTCGAATTTCTAATTATTAACGATGGTTCAACTGATAGTTCTGAAAAAATTATTCTTTCTTATTCTGATAAAAGGGTAAGATTGGTTAACAATGAAAAAAATATTGGATTAGTTAATAGCTTAAACAAAGGATTGGAGATTTCCTCTGGCGAATATGTTGCCCGGATGGACTGTGATGATATTTGTCTTAATAACAGACTTTCTGTTCAAGTAAAATTTATGGATCAACATCCATCTGTTGGTGCAAGTGGAAGTTATTATAATCTGATGCTAAATGGGAAAAAGGCAATTGCTGATTTTCCTCTGAAAAGTGATGAGATTAAATGTTTTATGATATTTAATTCTCCGATTGCTCATCCTTCTGTAATCATTAGAAAAAGTGTAATCAGTAAAAATAATTTGAAATACCGTTCCGAATATATTCATGCAGAAGATTATGATCTATGGTCACAACTGTCTGAAGTTTCTGATTTGGCGAATGTTTCAGATGTATTGTTGAATTATCGAGTACATGAAAATCAGATTACTTCTAATGAAAAGCTAGTTTCTCAAAAGAACGAAAGTTTAACAGGAATCCGTAGCCGTCATTTAAAAATGATAAATATTGTTCCATCTACTGAGGAAATGAAAATTCACCATTTAATTAGCGATGGTAGAAAGGCTTCTAGTACTCAAGAGCTGATGGATTCGGAAGTCTGGTTAAAAAAAATGCTTTTACAAATCAGAAATGATAAGAAGTTCGATTCAAACTCTTTTGATAAGATTGTTCTGGAAAGATGGTTGAGAATGTGTTTTAATTTTTATGGCGGTAAGAAAGGATTTCAATATTTTTTGAATTCTGAACTTTATCGTTTGATTGAATTATCTTTCGGGAAAAAGTTAGAATTTTTGGAAAATCTCTATCTGTCGTATAAAAGAAAAAAAATTAAATAGAAAATTAAGTTTTAAAAGAAGAGTGATTTTTTAATGAAAAAGGTATTAATATTATCAGATATCAATTCAGCACATACGCAAAGGTGGGTAACTGCTTTAGCAGCTGAAGGTATTGAAGTTGGTATTTTCACCCTTTCATATCCTGTAAGTGAGTGGTATAAATTAATCCCCAATGTGAAAGTATTATTTGATGCTAAAAAGCAAGACTCAATTCAGCAAAAAGGATCTTTTTCGAAAATTAAATACATTAAGGTTGTTCCTCAACTAAAAAAAATTATCTCAAGTTTTAAACCTGATATTTTGCATGCTCATTATGCAACCAGCTATGGATTGATTGGCTCCTTGAGCAAATTTCATCCCTATATTATTTCAGCATGGGGAAGTGATGTGATGGACTTTCCAAACAAAAGTTATTTTCATAAAAAAATTCTTCAGTTTAATTTTAAAAGAGCTGATATGTTACTTGCTACAAGTAATGCAATTGTAGAAGCGATAAAAGAAGTGAGCGAAGTGAAAACTCAAGTTATCCCATTTGGAATAGATACTAATATTTTTCAGCCTTTGAAGAAAGAAAAGGATGATGCTAAAGATGAAATTGTAGTCGGGACAATAAAATCGCTTGAAACAATTTATGGAATTGATATTCTTATTCAGGCTTTTAAAATAGTAACAGAAAAGCACAAGAATATTAAACTAAAACTGCTTTTGGTTGGTGGTGGAAGTAAGGAAGAGCGCTTAAAAGCACTTGTAAAGGAACTGAATTTAGAAAAAAATACACTCTTTGCAGGAAAAGTTGAATACAGCAAAATTGTTCAATATCATAATTGTATAGATATCTTTGTAAATGTTTCCAGAAATGAAAGTTTTGGTGTAGCAGTACTGGAGTCTTCTGCATGTGAGAAACCGGTTATTGTTTCAAATGTTGGAGGATTGAAAGAGGTGGTATTGAATAACGTTACCGGATTTTTAACTGAGCCTGAAAATATACAAGATGTGGCAAACGCTATCGAAAAACTTGTGTTGAATAAAAATATTCGGGATGAAATGGGAGAGCACGGGCGAAAATTTGTAAAAGAAAAGTACGAATTTTCTAAAAATGTTGATGAAACAATTAGTTTGTACGAAAAATTAACAAATAAAATTATTTAACTAAAATGTCTAATAGAATTGTAATTATTGGGGCTGGTGGACACGCAAAAGTATTATGCGATGCCATATTGTCCCAGAACGAGTATGTTATTAACGGTTTTGTAGATGTTACTTTGCCTGTTGGTACTACAGTTATCAATAATTATCAAGTTATTGCTCACGAAGACAATATTTCTGATCTGAGATCTCAAGTAGACTTTTTTATTGTTGGGGTAGGTAACAATATTGTAAGAAAAAAAATATTTAATTCTATTAAAGGAATTTTAAAACCTGCAACTATTATACACTCGAGTGCTGTAATTGGTTCTGACGTTTTAATTGGAGAAGGCACTGTGATTTTGGCAAATGCTGTTATTAATGCATCATCAAGAATTGGTGAAAATGCCATTATTAATGCACGTTCAGTTGTTGACCACGATTGTATTATTGGGGATGAAGTTCATTTATCAATCGGAACAATGGTAGGTAGTCATTCGATTATTAATAATGGGTATTTAAGTAAAATAGGAGAAAGCATCAATGCTTTCTCAAAATTAGGATAGTGAAATCAGTCTCAATAGTTATTCCTTGCAGAAATGAAGAAAAATATATCGGAAGATGTATTGATTCTATTTTGTTGCAAGACTATCCTCTTGAAAACATTTCAGTTTTTGTATGTGATGGAAAAAGCACTGACGAAACAATTGCAATTATTAAAGACTATTCTGCAAAGCATCGTAACATTAATTTATTAATTAACGAAAAACGGACAACTCCATTTGCACTTAATCTAGGTATAAAAGCTTCTAATAGTGATATAGTTATTATTCTTGGAGCTCATTCCGAATTATATCCCAATTATGTTTCTAGTTGCATTGAGGCATTTAATTTTGGTGACAACATAGGTTGCACCGGTGGAATAATTGAGAATGTGTATGAAAATGAAACTTCTGAAGTTATAGGAAAGGCAATGTCATCAGTTTTCGGTGTTGGAAATGCTCATTTCAGAACAGGTAATAAAGATGGTTTTGTTGACACGGTAGCTTTTGGTGCCTATAAAAGAGAAGTGTTTGATAAAGCCGGATTATTTGACGAAGAATTAATCCGAAATCAGGATGATGAATTTAACTTCAGATTATTGAGTAAAGGGTATACAATTTATTTATTTAGAAAAATTCGGTCAAAGTATTTTGTGAGGGCTTCGTTTGAAAAACTTTTTAAGCAATATGAGCAATACGGATATTGGAAAGTATATGTTAACAAAAAACATAATACAGTTACTACTGTTCGGCAAGTAATTCCATTACTCTTTGTATTGTTTTTGTTTTTTGGATTTTTACTTTCTTTCTTACATCCCTTTTTTATTTTATTGTATGCGTTCACAATGACTATGTATCTTGTAATGTCTAGTATTTTTGCTGTTACTATGGCCAGCGAATTAACGCATCCTATCAAAATTGTATATTCATTTTTTGTATTGCATTTTTCTTATGGTTGGGGGTATTTAAAAGGTATAATTGACTTTTTTATATTAAATAAAAAAATAAAAGATGAGGAGGTATTGACTCGTTAAGTAAAATGAAGAGAAAAGAATTTCATATCAAAGCACATTATTTTCTTGCATTAGCTATTGCATTGACCTTACCTTTTGCCCGTTTTACTGCTGTTTTCATTTCTTTGCTTTTGTTAAATTGGTTGATAGAAGGTGATTTCAAGAGTAAATTTCAAAACATAGCCAAGAATAAATTGTCATTCATATTCATTGCGTTTTTTTTAATGCATGCTATCGGTTTAATTTATACTGAAAATGTTGATTCAGGTTTGTTTGATCTGCAGGTTAAACTATCCTTATTAGTTTTCCCAATTATTATAGTGAGTCGGCCATATACTGTTTTACAGGTAAGAAATATTTTTGTTTTATTTATTATTGGCGGAATTTTATGTTCCTTGTTTTTGTTGTCAAGAGCAGTATATACTTATTTTGCTTTTGAAGAGAATAACTTTTTTTATCAGGCATTTTCTTTTCTTGTCCATCCAAGTTATTTATCAATGTATTTCAATTTGTGCATAGTATGGTTAATGCTAAAGATTTTCCAAAAACCGCGTGATGTTAATCGTTTTACATTAATCGTTTCAATTTTAATTATACTTTTCTTTTCTTTTATTATAGTTCTGCTTTCTTCAAAAATGGGATTGATCATTTTGTTTGCTCTTTATCTGGGCTTTACAATTTATTTGGTTGTAAGCAGAAGAAAATATCTTTTGGGTTTTGCAGGTCTCTTATTAATTGTGGCAGCAGTTTTTGCCTTATTTCGCTTTGTTCCGGAAGCAACCAGTCGTTTAAACAGTATTGTGACAGCAATGTCAAGTACAACAAATAATCAAGCCGACTCTGAGAGTACTGCAGTCCGTTTATTAATTTGGAGTGCTTCAAATCAGGTAGTTTCAGAAAATTTAATTCTGGGAGCAGGAACAGGAGATGCAAAAGATGTACTTATGGCAGAGTATGCCAAACGTGGAATGACAGGAGCTTTGGAACGTAAGCTGAACGCTCACAACGAGTATTATCAGGTATTTGTGAGTATTGGCTTAATGGGTTTTATCCTTTTAATAGCGTCCTTATTTTTACCATTGTACAAGGCTTTTACTTCCTCAAATGCGATTTATATCTTATTTTTGCTCCTGGTTATAATAAATTTTATTCCTGAATCAATGTTAGAAACACAGGCAGGAGTTATCTTTTATGCTTTTTTTAATTCTTTATTATGTTTTACAACATCCGACAATACAAAGCTTACTAATAATTAATTTTTTAATAATATGATTCCATTTTCACCACCGCACATCGATCAAAAAGTTGTTGATGAAGTAACTAAAGTTTTATTATCAGGTTGGATCACAACCGGACCAAGAACAAAATTATTTGAAAAAGAACTTACAAAATATTGTGGAAATAAAGCTACTTTATGTTTGAACAGTGCTACTGCCGGATTAGAAATAATATTGAGATGGTACGGTGTTCAGGAAGGTGATGAAGTAATACTACCCGCATATACTTATACAGCAACAGCAAATGTTGTTATGCATTGTGGTGCAAAACCGGTTTTTGTTGATGTGAATGCTCACGATTTTAATATTTCAGTTGCTAATATCGAAAAAGCAATTACTTCGAGAACAAAAGTAATTATGCCGGTTGATTTTGGTGGACAAGTTTGTGACTATGATGAAATAAATGCTCTTGTAGTAAAATATAAAGACAAATTTTCAGCTAATTCCGAAGAGCAAAAAATGCTTGGAAGAATTTTGATTCTTTCCGATTCTGCACATTCTTTTGGCGCAATTTATAAAGGGAAAAAAGCAGGCTCTTTAACGGATATTTCTGTTTTTTCTTTTCATGCTGTAAAAAATCTTACTACTGCAGAAGGTGGAGGAGTGGCTTTAAATTTGCCTGCACCATTTGATAACGAAGCTGTATATAAATATTTGTGTGTAAAAACATTGCACGGACAAGATAAAGATGCTTTGGCAAAAACTCAAAAAGGAAATTGGCGTTACGATATTGTAGAAGCCGGATACAAATGCAATATGCCTGATATTATGGCTGCAATTGGTTTGGTAGAGTTGGAGCGCTATGACAGCGAAACATCTAAAGGCAGAGAACATATTTTTAAGCAATATGATTCGGCTTTTTCCAAATACGATTGGGCACAGTTGCCTGAGTATAAAACAAAAGACAAAACTTCTTGTTACCATTTATATGCTTTAAGAATAAAAGGTGTTTCAGAAGAGCAACGGGATGCAATCATTAAAGAAATTTTTGATCATGATGTTTCTGTAAATGTCCATTTTATTCCTGTTCCGATGATGAGCTTTTATAAAAAGCAGGGTTACGATATCAAAAATTATCCGGTAACATTTGATAATTATTCCAGAGAAATTTCGCTTCCTGTTTATCTCGATTTGGATGACAGCAAGGTAAAACGGGTAATAGATGCTGTTGTGGCTTCAGTTCAAAAAGTAATTGCTTAAAATGGGAAAGCGCCTCTTTGATATATTCTTTTCATTGATTGGCCTGATTCTTCTTTTTATTCCATTTTTATTTATTGCTATTCTCATTTCAATTGATTCTTCAGGAGGCATTTTCTACAAACAAAAAAGAGTAGGGAAGGATGGGGTTGATTTTGATCTATTGAAATTCCGTTCAATGGCAACAGGTTCTGATAGATCAGGATTACTTACTGTTGGTGGCAATGACAGCAGAATTACAAAGATTGGCTATACGCTCCGGAAATATAAAATTGATGAATTACCTCAGCTGATAAATGTTCTGTCAGGAGAGATGAGTTTGGTAGGTCCACGACCGGAAGTCAGAAAGTATGTAGACTTATATAATTCTGAGCAGAAAACGGTATTGTCTGTAAAACCCGGAATTACTGATTATGCAAGTATTGAGTATAGTAATGAGAACGAACTTTTGGGAAAAGCAGAAAAGCCTGAAGAAGTTTATATAAATGAAATTATGCCTGCAAAGTTAAAGCTCAATCTGAAATACATTGCAGAGCAAGGAATTAGTACCGATTTGAAAATTATCTTTAAAACGATTGGGAAGATAATCCGTTAATTACCCCAAAGAATTCAAAAGTCCTTTCAACTCTTCGCTTTTATCAGGATAACCTAGCTTTTCGTAGGAAGAAATTAAATTTCGCAACAAGCGTTTGATAATTTCAAGATTAGAACATGGCTCGTAGAAAATTGCCAATGGCTCTAATTTTAATTGTTTCAAAAATGCATCAATCTCTTTTTGTCCGAACACAGCGCCTTTACTAAAAGGGTTGATGTAGAAAAATACGTTGCTGCCTTCATTGCCTTCTGTAGATGGAACTCCCATGTGTTCGATATCCACATAACATAAAATAAAATGTTCAGGAAGATTCACTCCGTAAATAGGAATGTCCAGATTTTGTGCAATGATGGTGTAAATTATAGAAAGCAAAAGTGGATTTCCTTTTTTACTTTCTAATACATTGTTGATATAGGAGTTTTGCGGAGCGTGATAATTAGTAGTGTTTCCGCTGAAGTTATGAACATCAAATAAAATATGGTTGATGATCTTTACTTTTTCAAGAGCAGTTAAGTTTTCATTTAATTCTAACCAAACATCCTGCTTTATCTGATCAATTTGTTTTTTAATTTTTGCTGTATCGATATCGGGATATTGATATCTGGCAATTAATAAAGCACCTTCCAATAAATTTTGCTGTTCGGGATGCGACCATTCTTTAAGTGCATCTTTAATAAGATCGAATTGAATCTGGTGAATAATGTTTTCAATCCGGTTTTGAATTAAAGTATCGAAGGAATGTTCCCAGGCATCTTCTAAAACAGGAATTACTTCCTCTCCAAGAGATAAAAACTTCATACTAACTTCTTTGAATACCATCTCATCGGGGTCATCCAATAAGCTAATAAGTGCGAAGACTTCTTGTTTGTTCATACCTTGGTTAACTATTTCCACAAAAGTAGACTGCGGATTTAAGGTATTTGTTGCTACAGCTAAGAAGATTTCAACGTTACTTTGTTAATCTCTCAAGTACTAATTTGATTAATTTCTCTACAGCAGCATGGTAATTTTTGCTGTATTCCTTAGCAACACGATTGGCTATAATAGCACAAACAGTGCAGGTTTGGTGACCAAGCAGAGCTCCTAAGCCATATAAAGCAGAGGTCTCCATTTCGAAGTTTGTTATACGGTTTTCCCCTGATTTGAAATCGGTCAATTGTTGATTAAAATCCTCTACCCATGGTGTTAATCGCAATTTTCGGCCTTGTGGTCCATAAAACCCTGGTGCGGTGGCAGTTATACCTTTTGTTAGGTCGAAACCTATTTGGTTTATTAGCTTTTCGGAACCTTTAACAGCATAGGGATAAGGTAAGTTTTTATCCCAATTGGTTTGTTTTATAAATGCTTCGGAAATAGCATTGTCATTCACTTTAGGTAATTCCAGGTAATAATTTAATAAGCCATCAAATCCCAATCCGTAGGACGATACTACAAAACTATCTACAGGAATATCTTTTTGCAAAGCTCCGGATGTTCCAATTCTGACTATGTTCAGGCTGGTATGTTCTTTTTTGATAGTTCTTGTTTTTAAATCAATATTTACGGCTGCATCCAGTTCATTTACTAGGATATCAATATTATCAGTTCCAATACCTGATGATAAAACCATTACACGTTTTCCATTATATGTACCTGAATGAGTCACAAACTCGCGATTTTGAATTTTAAAGTCAATTGTATCGAAGAAAGCTGAAACCGTTTCTACTCTTCCTTGATCCCCAACAATAATAATATTTTCAGCTATGTTCTCCGGTGAAAGCTGCAAATGGTAAACACTTCCGTTCGGGTTAAGTATCAGTTCTGTTTCTGCAATGATTTTCGTCATGTTAGTATGCTTAAAAAAGGTGAATGTATATTTGTTAAATAGGTTTATAATTGTTTAATTTGTGAGACATACTTCAAAAGTATT
>SXGT01871361.1_pt1 | contig 54373 bp, 42 predicted proteins | sample 3176221 | NCBI WGS metagenome assembly SXGT01 (sample SAMN11356862, study PRJNA531348) | freshwater metagenome | isolation source: freshwater sample F1-120 | place: China: Fuxian Lake, Yuxi | collected 2017-12-25
CAGTCCTTGTATGCGCGCGCCACCACCCAAGCCTCGACTTCGATCGCGCCGGCGCGCTTGGCGGCTTGCGCGAGTTCCGCGAGCGTCGTGCCGGTGGTCATGACGTCGTCGACGATCGCGATCCTGCGCCCGGCCAGCCAGTTGAAGAGCGACGATTTGCCGACGTTGGGCCGGCCCACGAAGCACACGCGAATCCGATCGACCACGCCGCCGCGCACCGGGTCGCCGCGGTCGTCGAGCTGGTCCGCGTCCGGTTCGCCTTCGAAATGCCCGCGTTCTTGCAGTGCGCTGACCACGGCGTCGACCAGATCGAGGATCCCGCGGTTGTGCTCGGCCGATACGGCGTAGACGTTGTCGACACCCAGCGCATAGAACGCCATCGCGTCAGCTTCCAGTTGATGGCTGTCGACTTTGTTGGCCGCGACGAACACGGGCTTCTGGCTGCGCCGCAGTTCTTCTGCAATCGCTTCGTCCGCGGGCAACAGGCCTTCGCGCGCGCAAACCAGGAACACGATCGCATCGGCCTGCCGCACCGCTAGCTGTGCCTGACGCCGCATCAACGGCAACATGCCCTCGGTCTCGCTCGGTTCATAGCCACCGGTGTCGACGAGCCTTACGCGGTGCAGGTGCATTTCGCACTCTGCGTCGTGCCGATCGCGCGTTACGCCGGGTGTATCGTAGGTGATGGCGCTTCGGTGGCCGACGAGACGGTTGAAAAGCGTGGACTTGCCCACATTGGGCCGCCCCACGATGGCCACCACCGGCGGCCGCCACGGCGCCGGCGCCACCTGTTGCTGGTTGTCGTTCATGACCGATCCTTAGAGGGTGTTGACTTAGCCACGCATGCTGCCCGTAACCATGCAACTCGCCATGCTTTGTTGTCGACCCCGTTCCTCCCTGCGGAGCACCGTGGGTGCGCTTCAGTCGTCACAGGGCCTCCGCCTCGCCTTGCGGGCGCCTGATTCCGCTCGCGACGGCATCATACTTCAACACCCTCTTTGCCGAGCCGCTATTGCAGATAGCCGAATTCCTTGAGCTTATCGTTGCGCGCGCTCCAGTTGGCCTCGACCCGCACGTGCACTTCCAAAAAGACCTTGCGCCCGATGAGCGCTTCCATCCGCGCTCGAGCCGCGCTGGCCAGCGCTTTCATGCGTACGCCTTCCTTGCCGATGAGAATCGCGCGCTGCGCCGACTTCTCGACGTGCACCAGCACCTGGATGTGCGCGAGGTCCGGCAGCTCTTCGTAGACCTCAGTCTCGCACGCGACACCGTACGGCACTTCGTCGCGGATTTGCTGAAACACTTGCTCGCGTACCAGTTCGGCGCACAGCCAGCGCAGGCTGCGGTCCGTCAGGTCGTCCACCGGGAACTGCGGCGGACTCTCTGGCAGGTACGGAGCGATTGCGCGCAGCAGTTCGCGCAGGCCGTCGGCCGTCCAGGCGCTGACCGGCACGATGGCGCCCACTTGCGGCGCCGTCGCCAGCGCCGCCATCACCGGCAGCAGGTGGCGCGGCCGCACGATGTCGGTCTTGTTCAGCGCGATCATCCACTTTTGGTTGCTGTGCAGGATCTGCCGCATCACTGCGCGGTCGCCCGGGTGAATCTGCGGATCGAACACCAGCTTGGCCGCCGGCGTCGCGGTCGGCGCTTGCTCGGCCGACACTGCGGCATCGTCCTCGTCCATGCCAGCGGCTTCCCGAACTTCGCCGGCGTGCTGCTGCTGCCACCGCACGGCCTTTTGCGCGTCGACGATGAGCACCACCACGTCCGCGGCTTCCAGCGCCTCGACGGCCTGGCCGATCATCGCCCGGTTCAGCGGCGAGCGCGCTTTGTGAATGCCCGGCGTGTCCAGCAGCGCGATCTGCGCAGTCGGCGTAGTCAGAATGCCGCGCAGCGTGTCGCGGGTCGTCTGTGGCCGCTGGCTGACGATCGCGATCTTCTCGCCGAGCAGGCGGTTCAGCAGGGTCGACTTGCCAGCGTTGGGCTGACCGACCAGCGTCACGGCACCGCAGCGGTAGCCGGGCACCTGTGCCAGGTTGATGGCTTCGCCATCCAACTGCGCCCACGACTGCACGCCATAGTCCGGCTCTTGCGGCGGCAGTGGTCGCTCGACGCGCGGCGGCGGTGCCTGCGGGGCAGGGGCTGGGGCGCTCTGGCGCTGACCCGCGCGAGCATCGCGGCCGCCATGGCGGCGATCGGGGTGGCGGGTACCGTAAGGGCGAGGCATCAAAGTCCTGGAAATCCGCGCCTGACTTCGCAGGGGCGGTCACATGGCAGGTGTGGCGCAGCGAGCCTGTCGGCCTGCCGGAGCGACGTTAGCGTACCGGCACGGCCTTGAGGCGATCAGTGTCCTTGCCGGTTGGCGGGAGCTTGGGACGGCGGCGCAGCGCGGCGACGAAAAAGCCGTCGGGCCCAAACGCGGGCAGCGGGTGGGTCGCGAGCCAGGCGCCGTTGGCAGGGCCAAACCGCGACTCGCTGACGAGGTCAAACTCTTCGCGGCTGGCCAGGAACGCGGAGATGACGTCTTCGTTTTCGCGCCGCAACAGCGAACAAGTCGCGTACACCAGTCTGCCGCCGCGCTTGACGTGGTGACTGGCCCTGACGAGGATCTGAAGCTGCTGCTCTGGAAATCGGTCGAGCCAGTCGGCGTCGAGGTGCCAGCGCAACTCCGGATTGCGCCGCAATGCGCCACTGGACGAACACGGCGCGTCGACCAGGACTGCATCGCCAATATCGCCAAAATCGGTTAGCGGTCGCGCGGATTTCTCGATAGTGCGCGCATCGACTTTGACCCCGGCGCGTTCACAGCGGCGCTTGCACTCCGCCAGCCGGTCCGCGTGCGGATCGAGCGCTATCAGCCGGCCTTCGCCGCGCATCGCCGCGGCCAGTGCCAACGTCTTGCCGCCCGCGCCGGCACACCAGTCGATGACTGTCTCGCCCGCCCGCGCGCCAACGGCAAGCACGATGCGCTGACTGCCCTCGTCCTGAATCTCGACCCTGCCTTCCAGGAAGGCCCGCGTCTGGGTCACGCGCGCGGGGTGAGCGCACCAAAGAGCATCGGGCAGTTGGGGCACCGGCACGGTCACGATGCCGTCTTCCAACAACTCCGTCGCCAGTCGCGCCGCAGTGGTCCGCGTGCGGTTGGCCCGCAACGTCAATGGCGCCCGCTGGCCGAGGTAGCCGAGCGCCAACCGCGCGTGCTCCGGTCCCAGTTCCATCTCGGTGGCGGTCACAAACGCTGGCGTAAAGCCGAGCGCCATCGCGTTGCGGTGCAGCTCTGGCAACTCGCGGGCCGCATAGGTGGCCGCGCGAAGCGCCGTCGTGCACTGGCCCGCCGTCGCTGGCCACGAACCCGAAAGGCCTGGGCTGCGTTTGGCCAGACCCTCAAGCGCGCTCGTGTCGCCCTTCTTGGCCGGGTCGCGCGGATGGCCGTGGGCGTCGAGGTCGGCAAGCGTCAGCAGCGCAACCAGGCCCGAGGCCTTCGCATCGAGCGACCGCGGGTCCGGCGCCTCGCGAGGCTTGACCCCGCCTTTGAGCGCAAGAGCCGCCAGGCACAGGTGGTCCAGCCGCCGCAGGGCGTGCCAGTGCATCTCGGCGACCGCCTGGCGCTCTTTGCTGCCAAGCTGTGGCGCGTGGCCGAGCGCCTGCTCCAGGGCCTTGTCGGCATAACGCAGTTCGCTCGCGAACGTGCGCTTGAGGGCCTCAGCCAGCGTCAGCAGGCCGATGGGGCGGACGAAAAGCGGGCGATCTTCGGAGACCGTCAACCTGCGCAGCTGCAGATAGGTGCCGAGCGACGCCATGGCCCGGCCGCGGTGCGACACGCCGTGCTTCTCCGCGTCGCTGGCTTCAGCAAACGTCTTGCCCAGATCATCGGACAAGAACAGCGGGTCGTAGCCGAAGCCGCCGTCGCCGCGCGGTTCGGTGAGGATGGCACCGTCGCATTGCCCGACGAACATGCGCCACGCCGTGCCGTCCGCAGCGATGCCTGCGCCAGGGCCGTCAGCCAACGGGCCGGCCAGCACCAGGTGGCACGCGAAGTGCGCGCGGCGGTTGCGCAATTCCGGATCGGTCAGTTGATCGAGCAACTTGCCGCGGTTGGCGGCGTCAACGGTTTCGCGGTCGCCAGTCACATCGGCAAAGCGCGCGCTGGCGATGCCCGGCGAACCATCAAGCCGGTCTACGCACAAGCCGGAATCGTCTGCGAGTACCGATACCTGCAGGTCGCCGCAAGCGCGGGCGTGCGCCAGCGCTGAAAGTGCCTTCTTGAGTGCGTTCTCACCAAAGGTCGCGCCGTCTTCTTCGACGGCGGGCAGCGGCGAACGACCGTGCGCCCAAGTGACGGCGTCGGCAGCGGCCAGGCCCATCTGGTCAGCAATTTCTTTGAGTTCAGCGAGCTTCTTGGGGTTGCCACTGGCGAGCAGCAACTGCGCCGCCACCGGCTTGGCGGTCGCAGTCGTCGCAGCTGCAGGCTTGGCTTTGGCCACCATTGCCATCAAATCTGCCCAGTGCAGCCGGCGCAAGCGCCCGTTGCCCAAAACAAGTGTTGCCCCGCAACAACGCGGAAGGCAGCCGCCGGCGACGTCAAATGCGCGGCTGCGCGATCGCACCCGCGGCGGCTTCCGCCGGGGCTGCCAGCGCGCGGGGTAGCGCTGATCCGCGGGATGGTGCGTACTGGCGGGCCGAAGCCGGCCAAAGCGCGCGGCAGTGTAAGGCAAAGTGTCTGCGTTGGGAAGTGGCTGCGACTCTGCGGCGACGACCTTGACGTCCTGCCGCTTTGCCTTCAAATTGCGGCGCGCGCCGCGCGTGTGCTGGCACCGCCCTCCTCGCTGCGCGCACAATTCCACAACCGGGAACCGCGCTGCGGCGACCGGCGTCTAAAGCACACAGGTCGGCGTCAGCCAAAACGCGGCCTGCCTGCGCGGGAGAGCGAGCCGATGGCAAACGCAGATCAACTCTCGGGGTTCGGTATGCCGAATTGGCCCCGCCGTTTGCTGGCTGCGCCTTACGGCGTGCTGGTCATCATGTGCGGCTTTGTTGTCGCGTGTTCCGGTCAGTCGGTCAAAGATCCCGACCACGACGAGAAAAAAGAAAAGGCGCGGCCGTTCTCGAGCGACCCGCAGACCAAGGACCGCCTGAACGAGGCCATAGGCGACAAGGAAGACTGGCGCTACTGGGAGGCCGATTTCACCGGCAAAGCTGAGTTGCGCGTCGACGTCAGCAAATGGGAAGACTCATCGACGCTGAATGCCCAGGTCACGCTCTACGACCAGAAGGGCAACAAACTTGTCGACGAGGCGATGAGCCAGACCAACCCGGAAATCAAGAAGTCGTTCGACGCCGAACTGACGATGAAGTACTACGTCCAGTTCAGGCTCAACAGCGGCAAAGGAGAGTACCTGTCGGCCTGTGGCGCGCCGCTCGACCCCTGCACCGCGTGCACCGACAAACAAGAGTGCAAAGAAAACAAGTGTGTAGATAAGCCTTGCGGAGGCGGCTGCCCAGAGGGTACCCGCTGCGACGCCGGCAAGAACGAGTGCGTCAAGGTCGCCGCCAAGCCCGAAAACAAGTGCGAGGGCGTGTCTTGCCCCAAGGGCGAGATGTGTTTCCGCTCGACCGGCAAGTGCGGCCCGATCCCGGAAAAGAAGCCTGACGACCCGGGAGAGAAAAAGGACGACGCGGTCCAGTGCAGCGTCATCGATGCCCGCGATGCTGGCGCCGGCTCCGTGCTGACCCTCTCGGCTGGCGAGAACAAGGGCGTCAAGAAAGGCGCGACCGGCTTTGTCAAAGGCGTCAAAGGCGCGACCTTTACCATCATCGAAGTGTATCCGAGCCGCAGCAAAGCCAGTTGCAAGGTTCCAGCAGGCAAGCTCGCGGGACAGACCGCCGCGCAAATCAAGCCTTAGCGTCATGCGCAACGGCGATGTACCGGATCGCGATGGCCCGTGGTCATTCGCGACGGCTAGCCTGGGCTGGCGGATCGGTCACAACCTCGCAGCTTTGCAAGCCGAATCGTCGCCCCGCGCCTTGCCCAGGTTGTGATTCGACTCAAAGCGATGCTTAATCGATTACGCCTGCCGGCCCCCTTGTTCGCTCGAATCTCCATCGCTTCGTTGACGCTTCGCGTCGGTTGCGTCGCGGTCGCAGCGCTGACCGTGCTGCTCTGCGCGCGCTGTGGCCGGCAAGAGCGACAGGCAGTAGCTACCCCGATTGCGCCGAAAACCGCCGGCACTTTGCTGTCGGTGCCGCACGCGACCATCGTGGCGGTGACCGACTGGCAGGCGACGCTCAAGCCGTGCGGCTGCACAGTCGAATCGCAAAACGGCGGCGTCGAGCGCATCGCGCGTTGGCTCGGGGCACTGCGCGCCAACGACGACTCGGTGATGGTGGTCCATGCGGGCAGCCTGCTGCACGATGCTGAGGGCCTGTCGTTGCCTGGCAAAGCCGCGCAATTGGCGGTGCGCCGGCAGGCCTTTGGTCAGGTACTATCGCAGTTGGGCGTCGCCGCGGTTGCGCTGTCGCGCTGGGACCTGGCGCAGGGTGGCGAAGCGGCCGCCAAAGCCTACGCGCAGGCAGGCTACCTGGCGCTCGCGCTGACTCCGCACGCGGCAGTCCCCGCCGCGAAGGCCAGCACGCTGCTGCGCACTGCAAGCGGCGTCGCAGTTGGGCTGATTGGCGTCGATGCCACCGACGGTCAGGACGACGCCGCGCGCCATGCGGCAGTGGCCGCCGCGGTCGTCGGGCTGCGCAGTCAGGGTGCGGATGTGACGGTGGCTTTGTGCAACCAGGGTCTGCGGGCGGCGCGACGCTTGGCGCGGGCGGTGCCCGACCTCGACGTGGCGGTCGTCGGCGGCTTGGATGAAAGGGTCGAGGCGCTGCACGACGTCGAGTCCGAGGGCGATACCCTCATCGTGCACGCGGCCCGCCATGGCGCGGTCGTGACGGCGCTGACTCTGGTACCTGCTGGCTTGAAAAAGGGTCCGTGGCGACCGGCCGGTGAGTTCCTGGCAGGCGCGGCGACTGAGCTGCAGGCGCGACGACAGGCACTGGCCGAGCACCTCGACACGGCAAGGGCCAGAGCGACAGTGGCCACCCAGCGCGCCTTGCCCTATTACGAAGCGCAATTGGCGGACCTCGACCGCCGGATCGCACTTGCTGGCACCGCCGCCGGAAAGCCGTTGCCGCATGGGCGCCTTGCTGCGTTTCGCGCCGTGGCATTGCCGTGGTCGGCGCCCACCGACCCCGCAATGGCCGCGGTGGTTAGCGCGTACGACAAAGCCGTCGCAGAACTGGCCGATCGCGATGCTGCGCCACCTCCACCTGTCGAGGCGGGCAAGCCAAGCTATGTTGGTCAGACTGTTTGCCTTGCCTGCCACGCCGCAACGGCGACTTTCGCTGCCAAAGATGCCCACGCCGTTGCCTGGAAGACTTTGCAAGACGCCGGCAAGACCCGCGACCTCGACTGCGTGCCGTGCCACGTGACTGGCTTTGGTCAGCCGGGCGGCACCACGCTTGGTCATCTGGGCCAGCTGACTTCAGTGCAATGCGAGGCCTGCCACGGGCCGGGGTCGTTGCACGCGGCTAAGCCGGCCAAAGGCGCCAAAAGCTTGCTGGCTCCGGTCGCGGATTCGACCTGCACCGTTTGCCACACACCGCAGCACGCGCCGCGATTCGCATTTGACCCCTACCGCGCCAAGCTGCTGGTGCCGGGGCACGGCAAGCCCTTGGTCGGCCCATGAGAACCTGGATCTGCACGGCACTCGCACTGGCCTGGCCGGCCTCGTTGCTCGCGGCAAGCGACCCGGCCGATCCGGCAACGCGGCCGCCGCTGTCGTCCGCCGGCCCTGAAGAGCCGCCACCGCCCAGGAGTTTGCTTTACGACGGCAACTATTGGGGCGTCCTGGGCGGTCTGGCCGGATCGCGCCTGGATGTTCCACTGGCGGGGGTCGCGCCGCTTGGGCTTGGCGGCCGACTGGCGGTGCGGTTCTCGACCGTGACCCAGTTCATGGATCTCGAAGGCGGCGTCGAATACGTCGCGCACAGCAGCCTCGCCGAGTCCAACCAGGCGTCGCGACTGGCCTTTGGCGTCCATGGTGCGCTGCACCCGGCGTTTCCACTGCTGGTGTTCAACAACTGGTTCTACGATGTCATCAGCGGGATTCACCTGTTCGTGGGCGCAGCAGCGGCGCGCGTCGCCATCGATGGCAGCCAGGCCGTTGCGTCGGCGCGTGCCAAGGGTGACTCGGCCGCGGACTGGCGGCCGCTACTGAGCAGCGGCGTCGGCGTTGATATCCCGGTCAGCGCGCGCAACCAGCCGAGCGGATGGTGGTTGACGGCGCGCTACGCCTTGCGGTGGTTGCGCTTTGGCCCATCGACGCCGTACGGAGACCTCGGCGACAGCCATTTTCAGGTGCTGCTAGGCTGGCGCAGCTACGACAACGGCTGGGCGCGCCTGCCGCGACCGTTCTGAGCGTCGGGCGGCGAAATCCTTACAGCCACAGACGGGCACCAAACACCCACAGGCCGAGGTCGATGTCCTCGACCCAAAGCGCCTCGTAGCCGCCATAGACTTCGATCTGGTCGAAAACTGCGCCCACCGTGCCGCGCAGCGTACCGTTGACGGTGTCGTTCATCGCACCGACGTCGCCAGCTACGGACAGCACCAGCGGAGAGCCGGGATAGAAATCAGCACCATAGCTAAAAAGCGCACCCAAGTGCGTCTGATCGCCGTCGGGCAGCCAGCGCAGACCAGCGCCTGAACGAACCTGCACGCCAGGCGCCAGCGCGAACAGGTAGTTCACCGCTAAAGTGCCCAGCGTGAGCGTGTCGGTGCGACCGGCCTCGCGTTCGCCATACACGCGCACATCGCCTTGCAGTTCGAGCCGGTGGAAGCCCGACCACAAGAAACCGGCAGCGCCGCGAAACAGATGCGTGTCTTGTACTCCGCCTTCAGCCCATACGCGCAGCGCACTTCCGCGACCCAGCAACGGCGCTCCTGCCTCGTCTTTGGCCGCGACGCCGGGCAGCGCCTGCGGTTCTGAGCGACCTTCGACCCGCATGTAGCCGTCGTAGCCGGCGGCATAGGGCGCCGTGGAAAACGCCACCGCGCGCTCGCCGTCGTCGCCCATCCAGCGGCGCGGCCCCCACCAGGGAAACAGCATCCAAGTCAACCAGTTGTCGTAGAACGGGTCGTAGCCATACCAGCCCGGGTGCACCGAGCCGCCCCACGAGCTTGAGGGCGCCGACGAGCCGCTGCTGCGTGTGCCGCTCGAGCGCGACGCGGACGACGAACCGCCGCCCGAACGCACTGCGCTGCGGGCGCTGGACAGCTTGCCGGCGTAGGCGGTCGCAGCAATCGACCAGTCGTAGACCAAAAAGGAGCTGAGGGCGCAAAGCGCAACCCGCCTGGCGAAGCAACTGTGGACTCTCATCTTGGGCTCTGCGCGGCGACGGGCGCCATCGGCTGCCAAACGTACCGTTTTGGGCGTCGCTTCAACAGGGGCGCAGCCGCGGGTGCGCTACTTCTTCTTGCAAACGCCTGACATGCAGGTCTCGTCGGGCCCGCAGTTGACCGAAAGGCAAGCCAGGTAGCCCTGACAGCCCCAAGACAGCGGCGGCGCGCAAATCGTGCCCTTGCCGTTGTCGCTCGGCACGCAGGCGGTCGCCTCGCCGCCGTGCGGACAGTCCTTGTTGCTCTTGCATGGCGAGGGCTCGACGCAGAACTTCTTGCCGTTCTTGAGCGCGCAGCGGCCAGACAAGCACTCGTAGTCAGCCGTGCACGGCTCGCAAAAGCCCTTGTCGCCCTTGGCGCACGTCGCTACCGCATCCTTGCCGATCACCTTGAAGCAGTACGATTTCAAAGAACCTTTGGGTTGTGAGCAAGAGTAGCCGTTGGGGCAATCCGTCGGCGAGGCGGGCGTGCAGACCTTGGCGCAGAACCGCTCGCCGGTGGCCGAAGCGTAGTGGCACTCCGTCCCTGCGGCGCAGTCGCCGGGGCCGCTACACGGGCTGCACTGGGCGCCGTCGCCCACGCAGCTGCCGTAGTCCGGCTGGCACGCGAACTCTTGAATCGCCGCACCAAACTGCTTGCAGCTCGACGCCGGTGGGCAGCTGTTGTCGCCAAATGTGCACGGACGCGTGCAGTACTTGGCGCCGTTCTTGCCTGCCAGGCACAGGCCCTCTGCGCCACACTCGGCGTTGTTGCTACAGCCGTTGCAGAACCGCGGCGGCGTGCAGATCAGCAAGTCGCTCTGCGGGTTGCAGAAGGTGCCGGTGTCGCAGTCGGCCGCGCTGGTGCACTTCTTGCTGCAGATGCCAGCGCCGGTGGCCGCGTTGGTCTCAAAGCACTTGAGGCCGATGAGGGCGCAGTCGGCGTTGCTCGCGCAAGCCTTGCCAATGTTGGTCTTAAGAATCGTGACTTCCGCTGCCCCGGCGCCGTCCGCCGCGGTGCTGCCGTCGCCGAGCGCTCCGCCGTCGCTGCCAATGCCGCCGCCGCTGGATCCGCCCTGGCCAACTGACGGGCCGCTCGGCGTGTTGTTATCGCAACCCAACAGCGCAGCCGCGCCCACCAACAGCAAGGCCGCCGCGAATTTGCCCGCGCTGTTGTTTTGCTGCCGCATCGTGCCGTCCACGCACCCAGCTCATGGCGGGCGTGGCGGTAGCGTACGGCCTGCGTGCGCCTGCGACAACCAGTGCGATGCCGGTATCGCGCAAGCGTGAACTCGTGTTAGACTTTCGCCCCCCGCCGGCCGGGCCGGCACCGTGCGCGAAGTGGCCACACTTTTTCACTACGCTGACTGCCCGTACTGCTTCCGCGTCCGCGCCTTTCTGGCCGAGCGCGAGGTCGAGTATTCCAGCAACTTGTGCGATCGCGATGCGCCGCCGCCCGAGCTGGCCGCATTGACCCCTCTCGGCAAATTGCCGGTGTGGGTTACCGACAAAGGCCGGCCGATTTTCGGCTCGCGGACGATCACACGGTTCGTCGACGCCCTGGCGCCCGGGCCCGCGCTGATCCCCGCCGACCCGCTGCAGGCTGCGCGGGTCGCCATGACCGAGGACCTAGTGGACGAGGCGCTGTTGGCGGCGCTCATCCGCTTGGATCGCGAAGTCGGCGGCAAGCCGTCGGACCAGTGGAACCTGCAGGTGTACCGCACTGAGACGACCCTCATTCGCCGTATGCTTGACCTGTTCGAGCAACTGCTGGGCGGGCGTCCCTGGCTGGTAGGCGAGAGCTTGACGCCAGCCGACATCGCGCTGGCGCAACCGCTAACGATTCTGGAGCGCTACGGGCTCGACCTGTCTGCGCACCCGGGCCTCGCTGATCTGGCCGGTCGCCTCGCCAAGCGCACTTGCGTACTGGCAGCCCGTCGCCCCGCCACTGCCGGCAACAACCGCCCGCCCGCGCAGCCGGGGCTGGCCCCGCTTCCCACCGTAACCACTGCTGAGGCTCCATGACGATTTTCTCTCGAAGCGCGGCCGTCGCCACCGCAGCGTGCATTTTGGCCGTATTCGGCGCTCCGCGTGCTCACGCTGCTGGTCCCGACGAAAAGGGCACGCGGCCTCCGCCGCCCGGTGCGGCTGCGGAAGCGCCTGCCACGCCCGCGCCAGCGCCTGCGCCCGCTGGGCCGGGCACGCTGGTACTGGTCGCGGATGCCGATGACCTGGTGGCTGAGCTCAAGCCGGCCAGCGGCGAAGGCAAGGTCGTTGGTCTCAAGTTTGGCGAAAACAAGGTCGAGCTTGCAGCCGGCGAGGTGGCCATCTCCGTGTCCACAAAGGCCGGTCGCAAAGTGCTGGACCAGAAAGTGGAAGTTGCGCCGGGAGGCAGCCAGACCGTGCAACTGGTCAGTCGTGGCAAACTGGTAGTCGTCCTCGCCAAAGACGCCAGCGTCGCGGTCGACGATGAGGACCTGAGCGCAGATGGCGACAAGTTCACCGTCAGCGCCGCGCCAGGCACGCACAGCGTCGTCGTCCAGCGCCCCGGGTTCTACGGCCAAAAGGGCCAGGTCGAGGTCCAGCTCGGTAAGACGGCGACCCTGAACCTGACGCTGGACCAATTCGATTCTGGCTCCAAGCGCACTGTGGCTTGGGCCGGAATCTTGGGTGGCGGTGCGTTGGTCGTTGGCGCATTGGTCATCGACGCGACCACCAAGTTCAACGAGTTTGGCGGCGACACCGTCCGCTGGACGCTGCTCGGCGCTGGTACGGCCGCGTTCGTGGGCGGCACCATCATGCTCAAGAACGCCATGGACGAAGAAGCACCAGTGCGCGACGCCACGTTTCAGGTGCAGGTGTCGCGGGCGCCCGGTGGCGGCCTTGTGGCAATCAGCAAGCGGTTCTGATCGCCATGCCGATGGAATACCCGTTCGATATCCACGAGGTGGCCGACCGACTATGGGTCGGTCCGTGCCCGTCGTCGCCGGAACGGATTGCTACGCTCCGCAAGACCGGCGTGGTCGGTCTGGTCAGCGTGCAGACGGACGACGATCTCGCCAGCTGCGGCATGGCCTGGCCGCTGATGTGGCGGTTTTTGATGGCCCAGGGCATCAACGCCGTGCGCCACCCGATTGTCGATTTTGACGACAAGGCGCTGCTTGCAGGGCTGACGCAGGCGGTCGATGCCGTGGCCGGCGCGCTGGCAGACGGGCGTATCGGCTACCTGCACTGCACTGCGGGCATCAACCGATCGCCGACCGTCGCCATTGGCTACCTGGCGCGCCACTGCGGCATGGACCTCGACGCGGCATGGGCGCAGGTCTGCGGTCGCCGCCGGGTCGCACCCAATCGAACCGTGCTCGACCGTTGGTGGGCGACACAGAACTCGAAGCGCTAGTCGTCGCAACCCCGCAAAACCACAGAGACGTGTGGTGCTTCGCTTGTGACGGGCCCCGACCTCGCTATGCTGCAATCTCTGCGTCGCGCCAACGTGCGCGTGCGGTCGGAGTCTCCGTTGAGTGTCGCTGCGCCGTTGCCGCCCGATCAGCCGGACCGTCAGATCGAGGTCCAGCTCGGCCACTTGTGCAACAACCGCTGCGTGTTCTGCGTGTCCGGTCAACTGAGCGAACAGCGACGCGCGCCGCAGCTACCCCTGCAACCGATACTGGACCAGATCGCCCAGGCCCGCAGAGGCGGCGCCCAACGGGTCACATTGCTGGGCGGCGAACCGACAATTCAGCGCGGGTTTCTCGACGTGTTGCGGTTCTGCGTGGATCTCGCTTTTGATGAAATCGTGGTCTTCACCAATGGTGTGATGACGCCGCGCGATACCTTTCGGGCGCGGGTTTTCGAGGTCTTGGACCAATTGGGACCTGCGGCAAGGCAGCGGGTGCTGTGGCGCTTTTCGCTGCAGGGCGGCAACCGCGACGAGCACGACGCCACGACCATCAACCCTGGCGCCTGGGACCGCATCCTGGGGTCGTTGGACATCTTGCAGCAGCGCGGCGCTCGCCTGACCGCCAACATGTGCGTCGTCGAGTCGAACTACCGCTCATCGCCCGAACTTGCGACCATTGCAGCGCACTATGGCTTTGAAAATCTGCACCTGGACATGGTGCGGCCGCGCGACTCGGGCGATCGCACACCGGCAGAACTGCGCGCGATGATGGCGCGGTATACCGACATGGCGCCGTATTTCGCGCAATTGTCGCAGCAGGTGGACGCGCGGCTGGGGCCGACTTGGGACCTGAACTTTGGCAACGTCCCGTACTGCACCAATCTGGCGATCGCCCACCGCATTCACCACGACGGCCAGGATACGGTGACCGTCGCCGCGGACGGCCAGGGCAACACCCAGGTCGGCTTCGACAAGTACCTCGACAAGCGCACCGACAAGCACAAGCCGGCGACCTGCGCGCCCTGTGTGTTCAACGACGATTGCTCGGGCGTGTTTGACCACTACCGGCAGTTTCACGGCGACGGCGAGTTCAAGGCCGTGACAGCCGCGGAGCTGTGGCAACTGGACAAGGCCGGCCATCACTTCGTGCGGCTGGCGTTGCCAGCTTTGCAAGCGCTGCAGGCCAAAGCGCTGCTGCGTTTGGGCCGCCACGACGAGCGGCGAGCCGTCGTCGAGGTAGCCGCCCATGGGTGGCGGCTGGCCTTGCACGGGGCAGGCCGAGACGCGCAGCTAGGCGCAATTGCGGTAGTGCGCGGCCAGCGCATCGCGGCAAGTGTCTTGCAGGCACCGTCGCCGAGCGCGCAGGCCGAGCGCGACATCTTGCACCTGTGGCAGCAGTTGTGCGGTGCGTTGGGCGAAACTAGCGATGCGTCGGTGCCGCTTGCCGGTCTGCGGGCGCCGTGGCGGTCGTGGCACCAGCGCCAGCTGGCTGACCGTCTCGCCGGGTCGGTCGCCGCCGTCCTGCGCCGCGAGGCGCTTGCGGGTTTTGCACCGGCTAGCCAATCCAGCCCGGCGCCCGGTCAAATCAACCTGCTGTTTCGCGACTCTGTGGGGCGCAATGTGATGCTGCAGGTTGCGGTCACGACCGACGCCGCTGGCCAACTGCGTACCCGGCTGCGCCACGAGGCCGCCGAAGTCGATGCCGCGGATCTGGCGGCGTTCAGTCGGGCGCTCGGCGGCCAGTTGCGCGCTCTACCGACCGCGCTGCGCACGACACTTGCGGCATAAGCTGCCAATTCGAAATCCGGTTTTTGCAACACATCTGTTTTCTTGATCACGCTTGGGGCCGGTCTACGCTCGCGTTGTCCGCGGCAGGTTGCGCTCGCGGTCGACGGAGGCGGCGATGGAGATTGCGATTCTGAGTGGAACGATAGCGGCCGGTGTCGGCGCGGCGATGCTGACCGCGCGGCTGGCGTTGGAGCTCATCATTACCGCGATGCCGCAGCGCAAGCCCAAGGCGCAATTGTAGCCGACAGCGTCCAACCGTTCGCGCGCGGCCAGCGTTGGCGCTACCATCGGCGCCCCGCGCCGCCGTGGCGCCGCCGTCCGCACCTTGAGCACCGTTTCTGCCCATTACAGCATTGCCATCGTTGGCACGGACCTCGCCGGTCTGGCCTACGGCGCATTGTGCGCCAAGCGCGGCTACCGCGTGCTGGTCATCGGCCAGGGCCCCAGCGGGGCGACCTACCAGCACGCCGGACACACGCTGTGCAGGCGCCTGGAGCTGCACTATGGCCTGGGCAGCCCGATCGTGCGCCGCGTCTTCGACGACTTGTCGTTAGGCTTGCAGTTGCGCAATTTGCCCCGGCCGCTAGAGCCTGCATTTCAGGTGGTGCTGCCGCGCGCGCGGATTGCGGTCTCGACGGACGCGCGCATTGGCGAGCGCGAGTTCAAGCGCGAGTTCCCAAAGCAGTCGGCACCGATTTCGGCGTTCTTTCGCGAGATCAGCCAACTGGATGGCCAGGTGCAAGAAGTTCTTGCCGTCCGTCCGGTGCTGCCGCCTAGCGGGTTTCTCGAGTCCTTCAAGCTGCGCAGCCTGGTCAAGAAATACCCGCTTTTGGGCGATGAACTGGCGATCGATGATCCCCTGGCGGCTTTCGAGCACGGCAATCCCTTTCGGGCGTTCGTCCAGGCACCGTTTCGCTTCGCGTCGGGGATGGTGCCGGCGCGGCCCTATCCGGCGACCTTTGCTCGGGCTGTGACGGAGCTTTGGCGCGGCACCGTGACCTTTGACCAGGGACCCAACGCGCTGCGCGAGCTTTTCAGCGGCATCATTAGCGGTTCTGGCGATGTGCGGCCCAAGTCGGTGGTGCAGTCGATTGCCATCCAGCGTGGCAAGGCGACGCGGATGGTGCTGCGCGACCGCGCCGAGACGATCGGCTTTGACCTGCTGGTGTGCAACGGTGACCCCAAGCGCTTTTGCGCGCTGATCCCACAGGAGATGCAGGACGAAGAGTTCCACCACACGATCCATACCTTGCAGCCCATCTGCCATACTTTTACGGGCAACTTTGTGGTTCGCGCTGCAGCGGTGCCCGAAGCGATGGGTCGCCATGTTTTCGCGGTAGGCGAGCTCGACCAGTCGCTGGAAGAGGACAACCTCGTGCACATCGCCATCGACGCCGACCAGGGCGCCAACCCGCCGGAGCGCGAATTGCGCCTGATTACCGCAGCAATGCGTGTGCCGATCAGCGCGGCATCAGCCGGTGTCGGCGGCGTCGAGGCTTTGCTGGACCGGCTGCAAGCGCGCGTCGAGGCTGCGGTCCCGTTTCTGCGCGAGCATTTGGTGTTCAGGCACAGCCCGTGGCAAAGCTGGGGTCTGTCCGCTGGCGGCGACGACATCGACGCGGCCGAGCTGCAGCCCGGCTACGGCGAGGCCATTGCGCACACCATTGGTACCAGTCCGCTTGGGACGCTGACCGGCTACAAGAACGTGCTGATGGGCGGCAATGCGTCGTTTTGTGGCCTGGGCGCCGAAGGCCCCTATCTGGCAGCCTGGAACCTGTACCAGCACACGCTCGACAAGGTCGCGCTAAAGCAGGTGTTTTGATGGCCCGCGCGTCCTGGAGCATGGTGGTTGCGGTTGCGGTGTGCTGTGCTTTTGCCGCCGAGCCCGCAGCAGCCGCTGCTCCCGCGCCGGCGGCACTGCGGTGTTCGCTGGCGCAATGCTATCAACACGGCCTGGCTCACTCGCCGTTGATGGCCGCCGCCCGCCTCGGTCTGGACCAGTACCAGAGCAAGCTGCGCGAAGCCAAAAGCGTGTTTTATCCTAAGTTTGAGGTCAACGGTTTTGCCTCGGTGCTGCCAGCGCTCAAGCCCGGGCGAGACGGCAGTGAGCCGACGGAAGACTACGACTTCACCAACCTGGGGCCGCTCGGCGTGGCGTCCATTGGCATGGCGCAGACAATCTGGACGGCTGGCAAGGTCAGCTCTCTCAAGCAGTTGGCCAATGAAGGCGTGGACATCGCGCGCGCTACTGTGCGTGTGGCCGAGGACGAACTGCGCTACCAGCTGAGCCGAGCTTGGTGGGGCCTCGTGCTCGTTGAGGACTTACGCGAGCTGACCGGCGACGTGCGGCGCATCCTGGACGAGACGCGGACCAAGTTGGAGAAGCAGCGCGACGAAGGTGACGACAGCTTCAATCAGGGCGACTTGCTCCGCTTGAACGTGTACGCTGCGGAAATCGAAGACAAGCTGCGCCAGAACGAGCGCGCCAAACAGCAGGCGCTCGACGGTGCGCGGCTAGCGATGGGCGTGGCGCTCGACGTCGCGGTCGAGCCGGTCGGCGAGCTGACACCAGTGGTCGTGCCGCCCCTGCCGATCGAAGCGGTCGAGGCGCTGGCGCTCGCCAATTCGCCGCGGTTCCTGGCGCAGCGTGGCGGCGTGCGCGCCCGGCTACTACAAGTCGAGGCCGCCGAAGCGCAGCTGTGGCCCGACCTGTTGTTCATTGTGCGCGTCGCCGGTACCTACGCGCCGACGCGCGACTCCACCGGCGACTCGCTGGCCTCAAATCCGAGCAATGCAGCGACCACCGGCCTTGGGCTTGTGCTGCGGTGGACGCTGGATATCTGGCGTCAGGTCGAAAAGATCGACCAGGCGCGGCTGGATTTGCGCCAGGCGCAGTTGGGCATCGAGCACGAGCGCCAAAAACTCAAAGTCGATGCGCGCGCGGCGTTTCGCGAGATGACCGACGCCAAAGCCATGATCGAAGTCCAGTACAAGGCGTACAAGTCCGCCCGAGGACTGCTCAACGCCACCACTCAGGCGTGGGAAGACGGCTTTGAAGAGTACGCGGAAGTGCTGCGCGTGACTGAGAGCTACGTGCGGCGCCGCCTGGCTTGGGCCGAGGCCATCCACGGCTACAACCTCGCTGTCGCGAGCCTGGGCAAGCTGTGCGGCACGGATCTCACTGCGCTCAAGGTGTCGCCGCCGGCTGGCGGGTTGTGACGTGCGGGGCGAATGACACGGCCGACGTGGGCGTTGATGGGCGACGGCATCGAGCCGCGCGAACCTTGGGGTAAAGAGCAATGCATCGTGTCCTGGTCGTTCTGGCAATGTCCTTGAGCGTGTCGGCCATCCCAGCGTGGGCTGCAAAGAAGCCGCCTGTCGCACCCACGCCCGCTGCGCCTGCCCCAGCAGACAAGCCGAAGTCGACGGCGCCCCCCAAAGAGACCGCGCGCCAGTTCATCGAACGCCTGCACCAGCGCCTGGACGCCGTGGTCAAGGTCGAGCAAGCGCTTGACGGGCTGCACGCTGCGATTGGCAAGGAGCTCGACGCGGCGCTGGACTACACCGAGATGGCGCGGCAGACCGTTCCGCAGCAGTGGGACGGGCTGCAGGCGACGCAGCGCGCGGAGTTTGTGGTCCTGCTGGCCAAGATGGTGCAGAACACCTACGTCAAGCGCTTCAAGCCCGGCACGCCGGCTCAGGTCGCTTTTGCCGGTTCGCGGCCGGTTGGCGGAAATGGACGGGTCGAGGTTCAGACCGCGATCACGGTCAAAAAGACCACCGCCGACGTCACCTACACGCTGATGCCCAGCGACGGCCGCTGGATGGTCGTGGACCTGACCGTCGATGAAGCCAGTCAGGTGCAGTCGTATCGCAAAAGTTTTGCCAAAATTCTCGACAAAGAAGGCTGGAATGGTCTGATCGCCCGCTGCAAGAAGGCGGCGAACAAGAAGCCGCAGTAGCCAGCACCCTGTGACACGTGAACTGCTGAACAATACGGCCCTTTACGGCCTGTGGTTGCTGCTGTGCGGTTTTGGCCCGTATCGGCCGGCGGCCATGGGCGCTGCCTCGCTGGGTATGGGCGACGCGCAAGTGGCGACCGGCGCTGGCACTGCGGCGCTGTACGCCAACCCGGCCGGCATGAGTCAGGTGCAGCACGGTGTGCTCGAGACCGGCTTTGGCCGGGCGGGCCACGCGGGCAGCGGGGCGCCGTTTGCGACGCTGGTCGACTCGACCTCGGCGTGGGGTATCGCAGCCGGGGTTGGCTATGCACAGGAACTCGGCTGGACGGCCGACGCGCCCACGCGATCGGGCAACGACTTGAGGCTTGGGCTGTCGGTCGGCGGCCAGAGCGACGCGGGCAAGCTGCTCATCGGCGGATCGGCCCGGCGGCTGAGCGCGTCGCGGGCTGGCGTGCCTGATGTCAGCGGGTGGACCGGCGACGTCGGCGCCATCTTGGGCATGCAGCAGTTTCGGGTCGGCGCCGTAGTCCACAACATCGCTGCGCTCGACGCGCGAGAGGCACCGCGGCGGGTGGGTATGGCGGTGGGCTTCGTGGGCCAGCAGTTCGTCGCTGAGGGCGGCGCTTCGCTCGGGGCCGGCAATGGCGATACGTTGCCGGCCGATGCCGCCAGCGGGCCGGCATACCGAGTCGGAACCACCGTGCAGGTGGGGCCAGAAGGTCTGCAGCTGCGCGCCGGCTATCAGTTCGATAACGTCGTGGCCAACCAGGCGACTCGCCACTGGATTTGCGCGGGACTGGCGTGGCGGACCCAGCGGCTTGGCTTTGATGTGGCGCTGGCGGTCGACGGTGCCAATGACCACCGCACGATGGTGTCGGCGAGTCTGACGGTGCTCATCCCGGACGAGTCCGAGGCGCCCTAGGGCTGCGCCGACGCCATGCCCGAATTCCCCGACCTGGAAGTCTACGCCGACGCACTGCGGACGCGGCTGCTGCATACGCCGATCCTGGCGGTGCAAGCGCAGGATCCGTTCGTTGTACGCACCTTCGATCCGCCCATCGGCGCCCTGGTCGGTCAGACGCCCGTCGCCGTGCGGCGGCTGGGCAAGCGGCTGGCCATCGGGACCGATGGCGACTTGTGGTTGGTCGTGCACTTGATGGTGCTGGGGCGCCTGCACTTCCGATCTGGGCTGCAGCCCAAAGTGCCCAAAACGGCTCTGGTCGTGCTGCACAACCTGCATGGCGCGCTGTGGCTCACGGAGTCGGGGTCCAAGCGCCGCGCTTCGGTGCATGTGGTGCGCGGCGAAGCCGGTCTCGCGGCGCATCAGCGCGGCGGCCTTGAAGTCATGACCGCATCGCCAGCCACATTTGCGGAGGTCCTGCGCAGTAAGCGTCGGACCTTGAAGCGGGCGCTGTGCGATCCGACGGTGCTGGCGGCGATTGGCAACGCCTACAGCGACGAGATCCTCCACGCGGCCCGCCTGTCGCCGTTGCAGCTGACCACCAACCTCGACGACGCGGAGTTGGGCCGGCTGTTCGATGCGGTGCGAGCCACCTTGACGCTTTGGTACGCGCGGTTGGCGGCGGAGGCCGGCGAGGGCTTCCCGGAGCACGTCACCGCTTTCCGGCCGGACATGGCGGTGCACGGCAAGTACCGGCAGCCCTGTCCGGTGTGCGCGGCGCCGGTCCCGCGCATCGTCTACGCCGACAACGAGTGCAACTATTGCGCGCGCTGCCAGACCGGTGGTCGGCTGTTGGCCGATCGCGCGCTGTCGCAGTTGCTCAAGGATAGCTGGCCGCGGACGCTCGACGAAATCTAGACCGTTGATTAGCCGTGGGCGTCCAAAGACCGCCGGAGCAAGCCGGCATATTGGAATGCCATGGGTCCCGCGCGTTTGATTTGCTTCGCCCTCGCATCGGTGCATCTGCTGGCGCTACCCACCAGTGCCGTTGAACCGCTGCATCGCGTTCGCGAACGGCCGGCACCCGCTGTGCCGTTCAACAGGCCGACTGCGGTGGGTCAGGCTAGCCAGACTGCGACGCCCGTTGGCGGCTGGCTGCAGGCCCTGGAGCGCTGGCTGCGGCAAAAGCGCGGCGGTTCCTGGGCGGGCGCGCTCGGCGTGGATCCGGCCGTATTTGACGACGGTGCCGCGACCGATACCGGCCAGATCGCAACGGCGCGGCTGCGGGACGGCGACGAGCTGGTGCTGCGCTTCGTGCACGCCGGCTGTTTTGGTCACTTTGGCGGCGACTTGCGCTATGAGGCTGCAGGTAAGCGCTTTTCAGTCGTCGACACCGTCTCTACCGGCGACCCCTTTGGCTTGGGTGCCGGTCGGGCGTGCAACGCAGCAAGCCTCGGGCCCGCGGACTTGCCGCGCATGGATGCGTTGCTGGACTACTTGCGCGCCAACCAGGCCGGCGGCTGCACCAGCGCGACGTCGATCGCGGTGCAGTGGCTGCGTCGCGGCAAAGTTATCGCCACCGAGCACTACAAAGACGCCAGCTGCGCGCTGCCGGCCGGGGCCCTGGACTTGGGCGCGCTGTGGGCTGCGGCGTGCGGACTGCCGTAGGGTCGCAGGACCGCGGGACCGCAGCGCCAGGGTTGCTCTGATCAAAAACACATTAATTTCATGCGTCTGAATAAAGCCCCCCTCTGTGTTTGCTATGCCCCGCTGACCGCTGTGCCGTCAAAACGCAGGCTGGGTACGCGCAGCGAGCTGTACAGGTAGGGGTCGTTGCCGACGGCGGCCAGCTTGTTCCAGAAGGTCTTGTGGTTGCCCGACAGGTTCATCTCGCCGACCGGCGCGCCGAGCTTGCCCTTGTCGATGACGCGACCCTGGATGCCGAGCGAAAAGTCGCCGGTCAAGCTGTTGCTGTTGCCGCCGATGAACGACGTGACCAGGATGCCGGTGTCGACGCCGGCCAGCAGCTTGTCGAGCGGCTCGCTGCCCGGGTTGAGCACCAGATTGGACCAGCTGCCCGTCGTCGGCTGGACCTTGAGCCTTTGGGCGTTGTACCAGTCGATAAAGTAGTTGCGCAGCACGCCGTCGGCATCGACGATCGGCAACGGCTTTGCCACCAGCCCTTCGCGGTCAAAGCTGCGCGAGCCCAGGCCGCCGACCAGCGCCGGGTTGTCGTCCAGCTGAAACAGCTTGGCCGGCCCCACTTGCTTGCCGACCATGCCGTCCAAGAACGAGCGTTTCTGTTGCAAGTTGGCACCAAACAGCGCCTGCAGCCAGTACGACAGCAGCCGACCGGCTGAGCGGTTTTCGATGACCAGCGTCGTCTCGGCGCTCTTGAGCTTGGCGGCGCCCACACGGTCGAGCGCGCGCTGCATCGCTTGCTTGCCGACCGCTTCGGCGTCGCCCAGGCCCTTGACCGACCGCGAGGTCGACACCCACCAGTCCTCCGGCCGCTTGTCGCCTTCAGCGACCGTGACCTCGGCTGACAGCGAGTACCAGGTGTCGCGCTGCGCGCCGTGGGTACCGTTGCTGCCGACCAGCGCCGTGGTCCCGTGCTCGTCCGAAAAATCCGCCGTCGCCGACACCACCCGCTTGTCCGTTTTGCCCGCAGCTTCGGCGGTTTGCGCCAAGCGCTTGCGCGCGTCGGTGTCGATCTTGGCGTACGCCGGGTCGAACAGCCCAAGCTCCGTCGGCTTTTGCAGCACCAGTTCCTTTGGCGGCAAGCTGCGCGCCGGATCGGGGTCCAGCATCCTGGTCAGCTTGACCGCATCGGCCAAAAACGACGCCAGTTCTGCCTTGCGCAGGTCATTGGTGGTGTGTGCGGCGTAGCGACCGTCGGCGTACACGTGCACGGTCAGCTCGGCCGTCACCGACTCCTGCAGCTTCTCCATACGCCCATCGCGGACCTGGCACTGCACGCCGCGCGCCGACCGATAGCGCACCAGCGCGTCTTGGGCTCCCAGTTTCTTGAGCTCGGCGACCGCAGCCTCGGCGGTGTCGAGCGATGCCTGCAACGGATTCACGCTGCACCTCCCACCGTGATGGCCTTGACGAGCACGGTCGGCATGCCCTGCGACACGGGCACGCTCTGGCCGTTTTTGCCGCAAGTCCAGCCGCCTTCGTCGATTTGCAGGTCGTCGGCGACCATCGAAATCTTGGTCAGCACCTCGGGGCCATTGCCAATAAGGTTGATGTCCTTGACTGGCCGGCCGAGCTTGCCGTCCTCGATGAGGTACCCGGTCTTCAAAAAGAACGTGAAGTCGCCGGCGCCGATATTGACCTGACCGTTGCTGAACGACTCGCAGTAGATGCCCTTTTTGACCGACCGGATGATCTCGTCTTTCTTGTGCGGGCCGGCGAGCATGTAGGTGCTGCGCATCCGCGGCATGACTACGTGGCGAAACGACTCGCGGCGGCCGTTGCCGGTCGGCTGCACGCCGTAGTGCTTGGCGCTGATGCGGTCGTGCAGGTAGCTGGAGAGCGTCCCGCCGTCCACAAGCACCGTCTTTTGGCTCTGCCCGCCCTCGTCGTCGATGTGGATCGACCCGCGCGCGTCGGTCAAGGTGCCGTCGTCGACGATGGTCACGAATTTCTCCGCCACCGGCTTGCCCATCTTGCTGGCGTAGACGCTGGTGTTCTTGCGGTTGAAGTCGGCTTCCATGCCGTGGCCGATCGCCTCGTGCAAGAGGATCCCGCTTGGGCCTGCGCCCAAAACCACCGGCATTTCACCGCCCTTGGGCGTAACGGCGTCGAACATGAGCACCGTGCGGCGCACGGCCTCGTCGACCAGTCGGCCAACTGCCGTTGCATCGAAGATGTGAAAGCCCTTGCGCGACGAGATGTTGTACCCGCCGGACTCGCGCTTGCCCTTGTCTTCGGCCACGCAGTTGGCCCACAGGCGCGTCATCGGCTGATGGTCGCGAAAGGCGTGGCCGGTGCTGGTCACCAAGAACACCTCTTTGTCGGTGTCGGCGTACTGCACGCTCGACTTGACGATGCGCGGGTCCTTGGCCTTGAGCTTGGCGTTGACTTCGGTGACCAGCTTCTTCTTCTGCTCGATGTCGATGCCGGCAAAGCGGAAGTCGCGGCTGTAGTAGCTGGGCAGTGGCGCGATTTCGATGGGCTTCAGCTCCGGCTTGGCCTTGCCGTCGGCGATGGCCGCGGCGGTGGCGGCGGCCTTCTTGATGGCCTTGAGGTCCATCACTTCGCTGAAGGCGTAGCCAACCGCGTCGCCCTTGACGACCCGCACGCCGACACCCAGGTCGCTGCTGGCATAGGCGCGGCTGATGCGGTCGTCTTCGAGCGTCAGCGACACCGAGCGGGTGCGCTCGAAGTACAGGTCCGCGAAATCGCCGCCGCGGCCTAGCGCGACACCAAGCACGGCCTGCAGATCATCGAACGCGAAACCAAAGGCCACAGTCTCTTTGGCGACGGGTGCTGCGAACAGTTGGGGTGCGGCCAAGGTGGCTCCTGCGGCGGCGGCGAGGCCGAGAAAAGTGCGGCGATCGGTGGTGGTGACGCCGGCGGCAAAGGGGTCGGGCGGGGTTGGCATTGCAGACCTCAGGCAAAAGGCGGGGGAAGAGGAGGATAGCGCCGACCAACGCGGTTGTCGCGGGTTTTGTTCCAGGTTGCGACGGGGTTTCGCGCTTGCGCCGCCCCGCAACCCCGGGCATCCTGGCTTCGCGGTCTGCGAACCGCTTGGAATCGGAGCATGTCCGCGCTTCTCCGCTCCTCGGCCTGGTCGCTGGTCTTGCTGGCCAGCATCGCCGCCTGCACCGACCTCGCCACACCGGCGGTCGTCGAGCCTCAGACGGCGGCGAATTACGCCACCGTTAGCGCGCCGCTGGCGTGGTCGTGCAAGGAATCGACCGCCACCGGCTACGTCAACGGCAATGCCTTCACCATCCACCTGGTGACCGTGGACGGCAAGCCCGTCGAGGTCAAGACCGCCAACGCCTACATCTTGATGGCCCAGGCTGCGGCCAAAGCCGGCGTCAAGATCCAAATCGTCAGCGGTTTTCGGACGATGTCGGAACAGCAGTATTTCTACAATTGCTACAAGTGCTGCTGCTGCAACTCGTGCAACCTCGCGGCCAAGCCCGGGTACAGCAACCACCAATCCGGCCACGCGCTCGACCTGAACACCTCGTCCGCTGGCGTTTACGCGTGGCTCGACAAACACGGCAAGACCTATGGCTTCAAGCGCACGGTGCCGAGCGAGGCGTGGCACTGGGAGTGGTGGGGCGGCGGTCCCGGCGGCGGACCTTGCGGCGACAGCGACGGCGACGGCGTGCTCGACGACCAGGACAACTGCCCCAAGGTCGCCAACAAGACCCAGGCCGACAACGACAAAGACAAGGTCGGCGACGTTTGCGACGGCGACGACGACAACGACAAGGTCGCTGACACCAGCGACAACTGCGATTTCGTGGCCAACGCCAGCCAGGTCGACACCGACAAAGACAAGACCGGCGACGCCTGCGACACCGACGATGACAACGATAAGGTCTTGGACGTCAAGGACAACTGCGATCTGGTCGCCAATCCCAGCCAGCTCGACACCGATAAAGACAGCAAGGGCGACGCCTGCGACGACGACGACGACAACGACAAGATTCTGGACGCCAAAGACAACTGCGCGCTTGTCGCCAACGCCAACCAACTAGACACCGACAAGGACGGCAAAGGCGACGCCTGCGAGACCGACGACGACGGCGACGGCGTACCGGATGCCATCGACAACTGCCCGCTGGTCAAGAACAGCGCGCAAACCGACAGCGACGGCGACAAACAGGGCGACGACTGCGATGGCGACGATGATAACGACAAGCTGTTGGACGTCAAGGACAATTGTCCGACTGAGGCCAATCCTGAGCAAAAGGACCTGGACGGCGACAAACTGGGCGACGTCTGCGACAGCGACAAAGACGGCGACGGCGAACCCGACGCCAGCGACGTGTGCCCTTGGGCCAGCGACGCCACCCAGACCGACACCGACGGCGACACGCTGGGCGATGCCTGCGATGGCGACGACGACGGCGATGGCGTGGCCGACACGGTCGACAACTGCCCGCTGGCCGACAACGCCACCCAAACCGACATCGACAACGACGGCAAGGGCGATGCGTGCGACTCGGACAGCGACAACGATGGCGTGCCCGACGCCGACGACAACTGCCCGCTCGTCGCTGACGCGAGCCAAACCGATGCCGATGGCGACGGCATTGGCGATGTGTGCGACGACCCGCAGGAGCCCGATCCCGCGCTAGCGGATGCCGCAGGCGATGGCGGCGCCGGGCAAGATTCCGGCTCAGCGGGTGAGCCAGCGCCAGGCGATGCAGCGGCCGCAAGTGACGTCGCCAAGGCAGAGGGCGTTGGCGCCGAAGCTGGCTCTGCGGTTGTCGCGGATGCCGAGGGCGTAGGGCAGGGTGGCGGCGGTCCGGTCGGCGCTGTGGATGCTGGGCTGCGCGTGCCCGGCGCTGCGGTCAGCAAGCCCGCGGTGCAGGATAGTGGGTGTGTAGCCGGCACAGGCCGTGGTGGTGCTGGAGCTTTCGCGGCATGGCTCGTCGTAGCCCTGTGGTTGGCGCGGCGGCGGTTTGACTTTCCAGGGCGGCGGCGGCCGTGAGTCGCAATGGCCTGGCGGTGGTCACTTTCGCGCTGCGGACGGCATTAGCAGCGGCGGCGCTACTCGTGCTGACTCTGGCCGTTGCGTGTAGCAATCCCGTCGCCACGACGGGACCTGTGCACCAGACGGAAGACGTGGCCATGGACGGAGGCGCGGAGGCTATCGACGTCAGCGATGATTCCGCCGACACGCCCCCAGCCGACGTTTCCGCGGACATGGCTGCGGCCAGCGACGCGTTCAAGTCGATGTGCCCGCCGTGTCCCAAGGACCACTGGTGCGACATTGGCATCAAGGCCTGCGTGCCGAAGCCCACCGCATGCCTGTGTGCGCCCGCGTGCACCGGCGCCATGCAGTGTCTGCCGGGCGGCGCAAATGGCCGCAAGTGCCAGCCCATGACGTGCACTGGAAAGCCGTCCCTCCCAGGGACGTTCTGGCGGGTGACATCGATGAAAGTGGCGCCCCCACAGGTCGGGTGCGACTTGGACGGCGACGGCAAGGCTAACAATTCGTTAGGCACGTCAATGGTCGCGTTCTTGTCCCAAATGTCCATCTACGGCCCGTCGGCGGACTGGACCGCGCCGCGGCTCACTTGGACCTTCTCCGACGAGGCCCCGGGTGCCACCGCTGTGACAGCCGTGGCGACCGCCGCCGTGCCCGGCAGCCCCACCTGCGCTGGTGATGCCAAAGACTCGCCATGCCACTACCAGGTCCTGCCCGACTCGTTTGTGGCTGGGCCCGACGGCGCGTGCAGCGCGCGCAATGCCTGGAAGAGTTGCGATGTAGTCAGCGGAACCACTCAGTGCGCCAAAGTTGAGCCTGATTTCGACTTCGCGTTCTTTCCGTGCTTGCAGGATTACTGGCCGCCGATGCACAAGGTCGTTTTCCAAACCATGGCGGCGGATGCAGGGTCGCCCAACATGTCTGGCCTGCTGTGCGGCGTGATCCACAAAACCAAGCTGTCCGACCTGGTGAAAACTGACATCGACGCCGATGGTGACGGCATCAAGGAATCGGTCTCAGCCGCGTTTACCTGGGAAGCTGCCGAAGTCAAAGTGATCGGGCTGTCCTGGTGACGCCATCGACAGCCGCATTCGCCTACTTCTCCCCCACATCCTCGCCGCTCAAATCACACCCAACTGCGATCATCATCACGCTTCGGTTGATGGCATTGTCCGTCGTCGGCTTGAACCCGCCGTCCTTGCCCGCCTTCATCTGCGCCCCGACCAGCTTCTTGAACCCGGCGGAATCAAAGAACTGCTTGGTGTTGTCGAGCACGACTTTGTAGCTTTTGAACATCACCGGTTCTTTGACCTGCTCGAAGTCGCCACGCAGTCGGTCGATCAGCCCTTCGACGTTGGCCGCGCGGATCAGCGCGAGGTCCTTGTTGGCCTGACTCATGCCGCCAGAGCCGCGACCGTCATTGCCGGTGCGGCTGGCGGTGCCAAGCAAAAGCAGGTACCTGGCTTGCCGCCATTGCTTGACGAAGCTGGTCACGCTGTCTTCGATGGCACCCGCGTACTTCTTGCAGGCGGCTTGGGCGCCCGCCGGGTTGCAGACACCGCCTTCGCTCTTGGAGGCGCAAGCGTAGTTGGCGTCCGGTGGACAGGTCGCCGGTTCGGCGTAGTGGGCGTCGTAGCCCCAGCAGTCTTTGCCATCCGGTTTCCAAATGTTGCAGCCGAAGATCGAGAACTGGACACCAATGCCCTTGTCGCCGGCCCGTTCGAAAAGCGCACGGAACTGCGCCTCGCTAATCCCAACCACCGGATTCTTGGACTCGAACTTGCAGCCGTCGGCGCAGCTTTTGACGACCTGCGCCACGATCTTGCGAAACGCCTCGTCGCGGCAGCGGCCGGGCGGCTGACAGTCGCTGGGGCACGACTTGCCGCTTTCGCCGGCCTGGCAAGTGCCGTCGCCACAACGTGCACCGGGCGCCGCCGGCCCCGGCTCGGCTGGCCGATCCGCTCCCCCTACCGCTGGCGGAACCACGGGAACTGCCGAAGGTTCAGCCGCCGCGGGCGTCGGGTCTGCAAGCGGCGGCGGCACCGCGGGAACTGGCGGGGGCGCAGGGCGGGCGCAGTCTGCGGGGCAATTGGCGCCATCCTCGCCATCGGGGTTGCAAAAGCCGTCGCCGCAGCTGCCTGGGCAGTCCAGCGCACACGAGACCAGGGATTCACCTTCGCCGCAGGTGCCGTCGCCGCATGCCTGGGTACCGCGCGCGAAAAGCACCAGACCGACGGCCGCCAGCACCAGCAGCAACACCACGGCGATCGTCCAAGTGCGGGCATTGCCCATGGGGACCTCCTACAGACACGGGTCGAGCAGCGACCACCGGAACTCGGCCTCGCGGCTGGCGTTGCGCACGAAATCCGGGTCGGCCGGCGCGCCGCGCATCGGTACTGCGGTAGCCGGCCGCACAACCGCCATGCCAGGCAATCCCGTGAAACACCAAGCGATGTCGTCCGCTCGCGGGCCGTCGTCGATGCCCTTGGTGCACTCGCGGTGGGCCTTGGTGGCCGCGACCTGCCAGGCCTCGCCGGTATGCGCCAGCGCTTTCAGCCCAGTGAACCCGTTGGCGTTTTCAGAAAGCAAACAGTCGGCCGCCGCGCCGCCCGCGTGCTTGCGCAGCCAGCCCTCGCGGTCGATGTAAGCATCTTCGTTTGGCAGCTTGAGCTCAGCTTCCAGGTACGCGACTGCCGCGGTCGGGTTGGTCTTGTAGGCACACATCAGCGCCGCGTTGGCCTGGCACATGCGCGCACCGAGCACCTTGTTGGGCGACGCGGCGTTGCAGTGTTGGGCGCGCGGCCGCAGCACGACCTGGATAGGCGGTCCCTTGCCAGTAACCGCCCACGCAAGTGCCGGCAGACTCTGGCTGCGCAGTTCGCGGCGACAATGCGGGCAGGTCAGGTCCACAGATAGCACGCGGTATGCCGCGCCTTTGCCGACTGGGCCGAAGTCGAGCGCCGGGCCTTTGGCCGCCTGGTCGGACGTATAGACCAGCCCTTCGATGCACTGCCCCAGGCAGGGGCGCAGCAGGTCGAGCCGCGCCGCCTGCTCGGCCTTGCGGTTGCCGAGGTCGCTGATTTTCGGGGCGCGACCGGTTAGCGACCGATCGACCGCGCGCGCCAGTGTCGGAATCATCGCGGCCGCCACCAGCGCCGACACCGCCAACCAGCCAGTTCCGCCGCGCAGTGCCTCGGTCTTGAGCCGCCGCCCAAAGGCAGCGACCGTCATGCCCAGCACCACCATCGCGCAAAAGTTGACCGTGTGCATCATCAGGCAAATTTCGCAATTGTGGCCCAGAAGGCCGCGGCCGATGAACCCAAAGACAAAAAGCGCAAATACCAGCACGCCGACAACCGATCGCAGACCGGCCAAGGCCCCGCGCACCAACGGCCATTGCGCTGTTGTCGCACCCGCGGCAACCACGAACAGGAGCGCAAACGCCACCAGGTGCGTCGCAAGCCCCAGCGCCGCCGCCGGCAGTCCAAACGGCTTGCCGAGCCACGAAGTCATGGCCGTCCGGCAGCTGTCGCCCGTGGCCGCCGCCGCACATAACGCGGGCACGCCGACATCCAACTCGAAGGCGACCTCGACGTGTCGCTGGGTGCCTACGAGCGCGGTTGCGATGCCGGCGGCGACGACCAGCAGCGATGCGGTCAAGAAGCCAACGCGCCACACCATCGCCTGCTGCGGGGCGTGGACGGCATAGCGCGTGAGCGCGACAGACTTGGTCGGCAGGGCCATCGGTTATCGCTTGCGCAGACAGGTCTGCAGCTGTTGCACGCGGTTGGGGCACTCCACAGGCGCGGCAAGGCGGCGCAGGCGGGTTGTGCACTGCGGATCGGCTGGGTGGTAGCCTTTGCAGACGGATCGCGCCAGCCGCTCCAAGGCCGGTGCGCAGACCGTCAGTTCGCTGCGGCCCAATAACCAGCGCAGCACGACGCTGTCGTGAACCGGCAGTACCAACGCCGCACAGGCCAGCGCCACCAGCACCACGGCCAGCAATGGTCCAGGGCCGTCGCTGTGCGACGGTAGGTGCAGGGTCGGGTCCAGTTCGCGCAAGAAGCTGCGAATGCCCGCAGGACGCATCGCCGGTGCCGGGTCGAGCGCGCGCCGCAGCGTAGGCCACACCTTGTGGTCGTTGCTGCCTTGGGCCAGGTCCAAATAGTGCAGAGCGCGCACCAGGTGGTCGGGCGGTGAAGCGCAAGAAGCCGGCCAGGCCCGCTTCTCTGCGCGCGACTGGTCTGCGTCGCTGGCCACAAACGGGCACACGCCGGTCAGCAGCTCGAACACCAGGGCGGCGAGGCTGTACACGTCGGCGCGCTCGTCGACCGTCTGGCCACCCGCCTGGCGCTCAGGGGCCGCATATTGCACAGTGCCGGCGTCGCTCGGCCCGGACGCCTCAAAGTCGATAAGGCTGACCGTGATGCGGTTCTCGTCCGCTGCGACGATGACGTTGGTCGGCTTGATGTCGTTGTGCAGGACGCCGTTGTCGTGCAGGCAGGCCAGCGCCGACCCAAGCTGCAAGACGATGTCGCGGGTCGTGTCGTCCCATTCGCGCGCGCCCTGGCGACCGCGGCGCAACATGCCGGCTGCGATAACTTCGTTCAGGGGGCGACCTGCACGGCGCTCGATGAGCAAGTACAAGGCGCCTGTTCGCGGATCGTCGAGAATGCCATACGGCCGAGGTATTGCCGGGTGCTTGAGCGCGGCAAGGACGCGATATTCGCGCTGCAGCAGCTTTTCCGGACCGTGGCGAACGGGGCTGTCGGCGCTGACGCGCTTGGCGACGGCTGCTCTGCCATCGCAACTGGCCTCGAAGACCTCGAAGCGGCGACTGCGCGCTATCGCACCGCCAAGGGCAACACTGGCCGGCGTCAGCCTCGGGATGCTCACGGTGCGCCAACTGCCGGCGTGGGTTCGGAGGCAGCCGCAGCAGGGGCCGGAGCGCCTTCGACAGGGCAATCCGGCAATAGATCGGCCAGCGCGGCAGTGGTTGCTTCGGGCAATTGCGCCGGCACGGCTGGCGAAACAGGCGGCGCCGTCGCTTGGGCCTCGTGCGACGGCTCGGCTGGCTGACCGGGGTATAGCGGACTGTGCAAGGCGCTTGCGCCAACCAGTGCGCCGATCCCAAATGCGCCAGCCATCGACCAGTACAGCGCCGCTCGGGCAATGCGCCGCCCAACCTCCTCGCGCAGGCACCGCACAGCGCACGCCACGGCCACGCCGTCGCTGGTTTCAGGGTTGTCGCGCTGTTTGCCCAGGCTGGTGCGCAACAGTTGATGCGCCAACCTTGCTGCCTCAGGTGGGGTTTGCGGGATCTGAAAACCGCCCGTGACCGTCGCCTGACTGGCGTCGCGGACTAACGCCGAAGTCACGGCATACGCGCAGCGTACGTCAGTCACTTCGCAGAACAACACCTCACGCAGCAGCCGCTCGCGGTTGGCCGTCGTTTCGTCGCGCAGCACCCGGGCATGGCGCAAAATGGCGTCGCACTTGCCCCAACTGCCCTCTGCTCCAAGCAGCCACAGCGTGGGATCGCCCACGAATGCACAGGCCAGGCCGCCGTCGTTGGCCAACACCGCCAGCAGCGCGCCGCCAAACGGCTGCGCCATACGCACACCTGTTGGGTCAGTTTGGGCCAGTGCCGTCTGGTCGGGGCACTGTCGAAGGTCATCGGCGACACCCTTGGCTTCGACGCCGGCGCGCAGCAGGTGCAGGGCCTTGGTCGGCTGCCGATGCGGTCGCTCGCTCGCGGCTTCTTTGGCCACGACGTCGCAAAATGCATTGCAGATCGCGTGCGCAAACGCTGCTGGTCGGTCGGGATCGGGAACGGTCTCGACCACAGCAAATGCCACGCCCCCAGGCAGGCGCACGCTCGCCGCAGCCACAATGTGTTGCACGTAGTGGCCGGCGCCCATTTGGAAGGCAGTCGCAACAGACCACTGCCCATCGGCGGGCGGTGCTGCCGGGGAAAGCACGCTCACGACCTGTCCTCCGTCGCGCTCAGTGTATCCGTGCTGGTCTGCAGGTTTGCGCCGTTTTGGTGTGGATAAGGTGGCTGAATGCTCGCAGCGGTCGGCTTCGCGTCGCCCTGGCGGACCAGGCTGGGGGCCGTCGGCAAGAAGTCACTCAGTTTGCCGACAATGGGTTGCGCCTCGACACGCGAAGGGCAACCAGGGTGCTTACAGCCGTGCCAGCGCGGCTCTACGCATAGCGGGCACAAGTTGGCGTGTTCCATCAGGTGTCTCCCCATGTGCGCCACGCCGCGCGGGCAACCGCCACGGCCACGACGCCAATGGCCAACCACCAGACGGCAAGGCTGGCCAAGGTCTGACGGCTCGGCGAGGCAGTTGACGGTTCCGTCCTTAGACCGGCGTACGCGCGCGCGATCGGATCCGCGCCGACCAGCAGGCCAGCGAGGCCAAGGGCGCCAGCGCTGGCCCCCGACAGTTCCGCCTCTGCCCTCGCCAGTACGCCGGCAACGACTGCCACCGCCATCCCAGCGGAAGCTGCGGCGAGCGCAGTTCGGCGAATTCCCGGAGCAAGTGCAGTCGAGAAAACCACAAGCGCGGACCCCAACGTCCATGTCGCCGCCAGTGCCGTCGCAGCGGTGGCTGACGGACTAACGGCTTGGCCAAGCAGCACAATGGCTTGCCCGCCCAGCGCGAGGCCGACCGCCGACGCCCTGATTTGGCTCGAGCCCATTGCCCGCCAAGCGTTGCCAGCCGCCGCTGCCGCTGCCGCGAAAAGGATGACGCGGTCCAATGGTTGCACGTCAGCCGAATAGCCAGCGACCGCGATCGACAACAGGGCGCCCGCCACGCTTTGGTGATCCACGGTCGCTTTCACCGTGTGGCCTCGCCCGGTCGTCTGGTCTCATCGCAAGGCAATTGCCCGCGCGCGTGCAAGCGCTCCGACCAGCGCAGGCGTTGCGCGAAGCGATCCGTCACTGCAGGCGATAGCGCGCCCTGGTGGGCGTCCCACAGGTTGCCGCAGCGATCAAACACGGCATTGAGTGGCAAGGACAGCGCGTCAGCGTCCACACCCAGCAGGGCAGCCAAAGCGGGCGGCCACCGGTTGAGCAAGTCTGCCCGGAATTGCATCCACTGCGGCACGGTGACGGGTTGCTGGTCCGGCCGCATGCGCGCGTGGTCGCTCAGCATTTCTTTGCGCGCGCGCGCGAGGGTGTGACCGGCAGCGGTCTCGCCCAGAACCAACACGAGCTGCGGGTGGATTGAAGGGTCCTTGCCCTTGCCGAGCGTGGCCACAGCCGCGACGACGTCGCCCAGTTCCGCCTTGCACGGCTTGCACCACAAGGCGCCCAGCGAAAGCCATACCGGGCGGCCCTTGCCAAACTGCGGCGGACTGAAGTCGGCGTTTCCGGGCGTCGCATCGCCCGCGAGACCGGCAGCCTGGGCTTCCGTGACGCGAACGGGTTTGTCGGCACCCTGGCGCAACCAGCCTGGGCGTCCCGCGCCTCCTTTGCCTGGTCTGAAGGTCGCAATTGGCGCACAAACCCCGGAGCGGTCGCGGCAGCGCTCGCTACCAGCAGTGACTTGCCTCGCCCGTCGCGCAGGTGGCATCCGCGCCTCGCTGCTTGCTGGTCGCCCTGATGCCATTGCAGCAGCGCGCTGTGGACGTGCCACCGGGCGCACGCCTGTCGCCGTCGCGAAGACGCCAGCGACGATGAGCAGGATCGGCACCCAAAGCCAGGCTGGTGCGGGATCCTGTTCCTGGGGCTGGAGCGCGTGGGCCACGGCGTGTCAAAGCGGGTTTCCGCGCCGATACACTAGGCCAAGGCGGTCCCATCAAGCAAGACCGGGCTAGCACGAAGGGGGGCTTTGTTCAGACCAATGAATGTTTTGCGAAAAACGTCGGACCAACCCTGCGCCACCGCTACTTGCCGCGATAGGTGCGCTCAACCACAATGCCAGTGTCGACCCAGGTCCACTCCAACACTTGCAGGCCTTTTGCGCTATTGTCACGCCAACCATTGGTCGAGCTTGCCATGCGTTGCGCGTCTCGGCTGAGGCCGGTTGCCGCGAGCGAGCGAGCCGACCCAGTCAGTACGCGCTCCAGGTGCGAAACGCCCGCTGGCGAGCCCGCCAGCAAGTGCGCGCCTGACCACTTGCGCACCGGCTGTCGACAGCTTGCCGTTGCCACTGGCGCCGGCAGAGCCTCTGGGCGCGTTTTCCAGTCGGCGGAGACCTGTGCGGCGAATGTGGTGCAGCCGTCCTCGCCACGGAACCACGCCACCGGCCCAACCAGTGCCGCCTTCCAGGCTTTGTCGGTCGCGGCTGTTGCGCTTGGCATCGCTGCACGGCGTGCTGCGAGTGACATTGCTACAAGGTCAATATCCGCAGCGAGAATATGCGAATAGCGGTCGACGCCCCACGCAACGACGCCCTCTGCCGGCAGCACGCGGGCGGCATCGAACTCGACAGGCATGTCGAAGCGCCGCTTGAGCCACGCCGCCACGCGCTGGCCCCCGCCCAGATGTTCGTGAACAATCAGGCTCTCGCCTTCGACCCGCAGCGCCGCGCCCCGCCAATCAATGCTTGAGGCGGTTTCTGACCAGCCCGATGATGCACCAAGCGATGCCGCCAGGGGCGGGCCGCGTTCAAAGGTATGCACGTCCCCGCCACCGGAACGCTCCAAGGCGGCCCGAAAGAGTTCGTCGTTTTGCAGGGTTCGCGTCTGCATTGCTGCCAACATGTCGTCCATCGCGGCATCGGCCTGGTCGATGTTATCCGTGGGCGTCGAAGCCGAAGGCGACCAGGCAGCCTGTACAACGTTTCCACCGTCGCGGGCAATCCACAGGACCTGCGCCCCAGCTAGGCTAACCCATCGACTCCACGCCCCTTTTCTCGGTCCCCCAGAAGGCGTGCCCACCGTCTGTCCCAGCGCCTGGCCCACCCACGCTGCAAACGCTCTCGCCGCGCCCTCGGCCGCAGCACCTTGTGCCGGCACTGCCGCTCCAAACCACCAGTTTCCGCGATAGCACAAGGCAATTGCCTGGGTGGAGTCAATCTCCTCGGGTGGTGGAGCGGTCGACAAGCCCTTCAACAGCGCGGTCGCGTCACCGCCGCCAGTCCATTGCACCGCGTGATGTGCCATCAAACCTGCAACCGCAGGCGAGGAGTGGGGTTTATCAACGAACAGCACCCTGGAACATCCACCGGGCAGGCCGCTCAGCACGGCCTCGGCCGCTTCGCCGCGCCACAGTAACCAAGCGCAGTACACTGCGAGGCTGCCCGAAAGCAGGAACATGGCCAGCAGCAGCCCGGCAGCAAACACTGTCTTCCGCGCGGGTGATTCCGTTTGCTCGTCGACTGGTTCAGGGTGGGCCAGTGTTTTGGGTGCCGACATCGTCGCGATTTTGGCCTGTCACCGCCTGCCGACGCAACTGGCGTGATCATGGACCCTGCCTTTGTTCAGATCGTTGATACTACAACGGAACTGCCTTGAAAACGGGTTCTCGACGTCGCAAAGCGGAGCAAATTTTGGCCCGTCGCGCGGCATTTTGCAGCGTCTGACCGATCACCTCGGCGTGCGCGCATCCGTCGCGCAGGACCTGACCGTGACAATCCGCTATTACCATCCGTCGCTGCTTTTCGAAGTCACCACCCGCACCGTTGCCGGAGCTTACCTCGTCGACCCTGTCGAGTACCCGGAGTTTGGGCCGGCGTTCCACGCGATCATCGCGCGGGCCCAGCGCAAGTATCCGGTACAGGTCTACGCCTACTTCGCTATGTCTAATCATTACCATGGTATCTACGGTGCTCCGGACCCAGATACCCTGGCTGACTTCTTGTGCGAAGTGCACGGTGGTATGGCACGGTATGCCAACCGGGTGCTGGACCGCCGGGGCCCGGTGTTTGCCGGTCGCTGCGACGTGCGCCCGATTCTGCCCGGTGACCACATTCTGACCGAAAGGCTCGCCTACGTCATGGGCCAGGCGGTCAAGGTCGACGCGCATTGGGACATGCACAATTGGCCGGGCGCCAACACGAATCGCGCGCTCATGTACGGCGAGCCGGTCGTGGGTCGCCACTTTGACTACCACCAACAGACGCTGGACAAGCGGCGAATTTCCGGCGCCGACAACGACGAGGCCTACACCACGCTGCCTGAAGTCAGGCTATCGGTGCTGCCCTGCTGGCAGGGCCTATCCGAGAGCGAGGTTCGAGCCAAGTACCAGGCCGCTGGCGCTGAGGCTTGGCGAGTTTTTGGGAAGGGAGCGCGCACGAAGGGGGGCTTTGTTCAGGCCCATGGAATCGCTGAAAAATCAGGGTGTGTTCAGCCGCGGCCCCTGACGATGGCAGTGCAGCCCGCGCCGCTCAGCGAGGCGGCGAAGAGGAGCATGATGGCTGACCGTCCACCGCCAAAGGCTGCAACGCAACAAGACGAGCGCAAGCGTAAGAAGCCACCCGTGCACGCCGACACCCCGGCGCTGGCTAAGGCCTACATGGTGGCCTACGAACGGGTGCGTGCAGCACACCTCAAGGCGCGCGAGGAGTTGGCAGAGCAGGCGCTGCTCGCACTGCAGGGCCAGGCTGCCCGCGCTGTGCGATTCCCGTTGTACACGTTTGCGGCGGTAGCCCGAACCGGGCGGTTGGCGCTTGAACTCGGGCTGGAAGCGCAACTGGGCGGAAACGCGTAGCCGCGGCCCGGCCTGCGCTGCGGCGCCTAGGAGAATCCAATGTAATCACAGATCTGAATAATGGGTGCGTCCGTGCACGGTGCGCGCTGCGGGGATTGCGGGTAAGCTCTGGCGGCGAGCCGGATCTGCCGCGCCGCCACGGATCAGATGGTGCCCAGTCTCGCAGTCAGGCACGGCCTCGCCGCAGTTTTTGCGGCAGCCGTGTGTCTATGGCCTGCGAGCCCTGCGCTGTGCCGCCCGCCCAAAACGAGTTGGCTGCCCAGCTTGCAGGCCGAGGGTCTCGACGTGCGCGCCATGGACGCGACCGCCGATCCGTGCTCGGAGCTGTATCGCTTTGCCTGCGGTTCCTGGCGACCGCTGTCGCCAGTTCCGGTGGGGGATTCGGGCACCTTTGCAGCGTACGACGCGGCACATGCGAGGTTCCGCGCCGAAGTGCGGGAGTTGCTTGCCCAGGATGCGGGCCAGGCCAGCACGCGCCAAGCCCTCCAAGCTGCTGCGCAGTTCCACAGCGGTTGCGAAGCCGCCCTGGCCGAAACGGCGAGGGGCGCCGCGTTGCCCGACTTTGCTGCGCCGGCGGACATGGAAGGCCTTGCAGCATGGGTTGGCCGCGTTCAAGGTTTTGGAATTCATCCGTTCTTTCGCTGGGTAGTGGACCCAGACTTGCGCAATGGCAAGCGCACTGCGCTGTGGATTGACGAGCCGCCGCTCGGCCTGGGCAACCGCGACGCGTACCTTGCGACGGGACCCGCAGCGGTTCAGTTGCGCCACGCCTATGCCGCCCATGTTCGCGATGTGCTGGCGCATTTCGGGGTTGCCTCGGCCACCGAGGCCGCGCAGGCCGTCATCGCCATCGAAACTCGCCTCGCCAAGTCGAGCAAGGCGCCGGAGGAACGGCGCAATGCATCAGGCATGTTCAATCCGATGGGCGTTGAGCAGTTGCAGGGCACGGTGACGTCGCTGCCTTGGTCGACCTGGCAGCGCGCGTTCGGAACGCCGGGCACGGAGGAATGGATCATCACGTCGCCCAGGATAGTTCAAGAAATCAACGTTCTATGGCAATCCGCGCCACTGGTCGATCTTGTCGCCTACGTTCAATGGGCGATTGCGCGCGACGTTCTGCCCTTTGCGGGGCCAGCTGCGGTGCGACTTGCTGATCGATGGCAACGCACTCTGGCTGGCAAACAGGCACCAGACGCGCAAGGCCGCTGCCTCGACCTGACGCTGCTGGTGCACGGTCACGCTGTTTTCTCCGAGTGGCTAAAGCGCAAAGGCGGGCAGCACTGGCAAAGGGACCTGTCGGAGACCTGGCTCGCGATTCGCCTCGCCCTGGTTGAACAATCTGCCTCCGCGGGCTGGCTTGATCCCCCGACCCGGGCAACTGCCGGAGCCAAGCTGGCCGACGTCGCACTAGCACCACTGCCACCTTCTGCCTGGAGCGCCGGCAAGTCCGCGGGCCTGGTGGAGTCCGTATTGGCCGCGCGTCGCCAGCAGAACGCCTGGGAGCTTGCTCAGGTAGGCAAGGCCCCGCAGTTGGGCAGAGCCCTGTCGACTGCCGCCGAAGCCGGGACGTACTTTGACCCTCAGCGCAACGCGATCTTCGTATCGCCCGTGATTTTCCAACCGCCGTTGTGGCCCAAGACAGCCAGCGTCGGGCTTCGATTTGGCGGCCTCGGCGCGTTGCTCGGCCATGAGGCCGTCCATGCCATCGATCGCGAAGGCGGCTTTTTCGATGCCGACGGCACGCTGCGGTCTTGGTGGACGCCGGCCAGCGCGGTTGGGCTGGCTTCGGCCGTGACCTGCCTTTCCGAGCAACTTGCCAGTGACGCCAGACGCACGGGGCTGCGCGTGAGTCCAAACGCCCTCGTCTCAGAACTCGCCGCCGACATCGCAGGCCTGCGCGCGGCGCACACCGCCATGCGACGGGCGCTGCCGCACAACGTCGATGCACTGCAAGCCGATCGGACCTTTTTCGTTGCGTATGCGCAAGCCTGGTGCGCCGTTCTGCCGGCCGAAACGGAACGCGACATGTTGGCGCGGGGTCCGCATCCGCCGCCACGCCTACGCGTCGACGCTGCGGCTCGCAATCATCCTGCATTTGTCGCCGCATTCGGATGCAAGGCGGGCACACCAATGGCCCCGAAATCTACCTGCACGATTTGGTGAACTTGATGAAGACGTCTTTCTTTATGCTTAGTTGCGCGCTCGTCTGTGTGGGCTGTGCGGACGACTCAGCGAAGAGCCCAAGCGACGCGAGCGTCGCTGCTGCAATCGCCGATGCGCAGGTAGTCGAAGCGGTCGATGGCGCGCCAGCAGAGACAACGGCGGGCGCGGCTTGCCAATTTCAGTGGTTCCAAGAACAAGCACCGGTCGACACCAAGCGCAGCAAGTTTGCCCTAGGGCTTTTCCACTACAATATCGAGTACGTCATCGGTGGCCTTGAGTACACCAAAGCCGATGGCAGCAAGCTCGTGTTTCTCGACAAGCCCGCCAACAAGGGTTGGACCGACGAAAAGACTCAGGATTACATCATCGACCAGACGCTTCGGCCCATTCTGGAGGTCTTTGAACGTCACCCGACCTGGGGCGTCGACATCGAGCTGCAAGCAATGGCCATCGAGGTCATGGCCCAGCGGCACCCGAAGACCTTGGCGTTGCTCAAGAAGCTCGTCGACGGCGGCCAGATCGAACTGGTGAGCTTCCACTGGGCTGCGCAGTTTTTTTTGGCCTTCCCGCGCGAAGACTTGCAGCGCAGTCTCGATTTGACCAAACAAATCATGGCTAACGCTTGCCTTCCGCTCGGTCAGGTAGTGTTCAACCAGGAAGGTCAGGCCGGTGAGGGCCGGCAGGACATGCTGGTCCAGGGCGGTTGGAAGACCGGCGTCTACCCCAAGAACTTGTGGAAGTACCAGCACATCGACGACGACAACCAGTGGTGGCCATTGTACTCCAGCGAAGGCGGCACCCTGGTCGTTGGCCCTGGCGGCGTCGCTCCAGCTGCCGGTGTTCAGGTCGCCTGGCATTTTTTCGACGACGGCGAATTGCGCGCCGTCCCCAAGACCTCTGTCGGGCCGCTCAATCCCTATTTTGCCCCTGACGCTCCGGCCGACCCGGCGCGCATCAAGGAGTATGAGGACCAGTTGATCGGCTTGGAGAAAGACGGCTGGTTCATGACCCGAATCGGCGACTACGTTCGTCACCTGCAGGCCAAGGGCATCGCGGCCAAGCCTGCGCCGCCGCTGCTCGACGGCACCTGGCAGGCCCCGTCGACCAACAGCGTGCACAAGTGGATGGGATCTTCCGGGATTCTCGCTCCCGGCGTCGAGGCCGACAACGTCGTTCGCACCGGCAACATGGTCGCGCGCACTCAAGTCGTCGCGCTTCAACGCGTCCTGGATGCGATAGGCAAAGACCACGCCGCCAAGCTGACCGTGTGGCGCGCCAAGCTCGACCAGCTGTGGCGGACGCTGTGGCGGGTCCAGGTCAGTGATTGCTCCGGCATCAATCCGTGGCCAGGCGAAATCTGGTTTGGCATCGAAGGCAACGCAGCCATCCTCAAGGGCGCTGAGGCTTTGCGCAAGGACATCCTGACTGCCGTGGGCGAGCCGCACGCCATGGTTGACCTGAAGTCTGGCGCAGTCGCCTTCGGCAAACTGGGTCTGCCCGACGAAGCCGCTGAAAAGACCGTCGATCCGCCATTCGCGGTCACCGTCACAGCTGAACGCAAAGTCAGCCTGTCGTGGACGAGCCGCGGTGTCGCAAACAGCTACCGCCTGACCGTGCAGATGCCAGCGGCCGACCCCGATTCGTACTACGGCAGCGTTACCCTGGCCTTGCCGCGGTTTGCCGAGGCAATCGAGTACAGCCCCGGCCTGCTGGAGCACCAGTTGCGCACCGTTCCGCTTTCGGCACTGCAGATGTCGTCGGGCGAGGTCTACTTGCCTTTGCCCAACGGCATCATCGGGTTGGGCGACGGCTGGTATGCCATCAAAGTAACGACGACCGTACACCTTGCCGTTCGAGTCCCCGAGAAGGCGAAAGTGCTCGAATTCACCGACCTAACGGCGCCGGCTGGAGCCCATCAGTGGCAATTCCTGGTGGTCAAAGCATCGGCCAAGGATGCCTTGGACCTTGCCAACCGCACCAACGTCTCGCCCTTGGTCTATTGGTGACGCCGTCCGTTACGGATCGCCCTCGCAATACCCTTTCCACACCGGCGTAATCCACGCCTTGTCGTCGGCATGCACGCCGTACAGGTCGTCAACCGCGAGCTCCACGCGAACTTTCTGGTCGCGAATGACACACGGCTCTTTGACGAAAGCCGGCAGGCCAGCGTAGACGAGCCAGTCGTTCTCCCATTTCAGCGTTCCTGTCATCTCGACGGTGCCCGGCTTGACCAGCTGATCGCCCGTCGGCGTTTCCACGTACATCGTGACCGTGATGCGCGCCTTCTTGGGGTGCAAGCCAGCCGTACGCGCACTGACCCAGATGTGCTGGCCGCCCTGCGGTCCCTTCAGCATTTCAGGCGTGTGCTTGCCGCCGGACCAGTCGAGCCAACCTTTGCCCTCTGGGTCTGCTCCGCCGACCCTGACCAACGGCTTTTGCGGCGTCGCGTCACCCGTCAGCCCGTCCTGCCCGGCGGTCTCAGAAACCGTACCGCTATCGGCGCCCGGTCCAAGTCCAAGATCGCGCTCAGCGCACGCCGACAGCGCACCGACCGCCAGCGCGATCGCACACCATCTGCCGCAACTCCGACGCTCGACCACGCAACCTCTGGTTCGCCGCCCGCGATCGCCGACGCCGACTCGGCCAATTGTACGTCGCGCTCGGTGTGCTGCAACACATCCCCCTGCCGCTCAGTCCACCCGCGGACAGCGGCGCCCCCAATTCCCAGCCTTGCCTAGAAAGCCTATAATTAACATGCGTCTGAACAAAGGTAGGGTCCGTTCTGGTGCGGCCACTGCGGCGGGATCGCGAATTGCCTCACATAGAAAACACACACCAAAACAACGATCTGAACAAAGGTAGGGTCCATGCGTATTGCCGCCCCGGCGCGCGTTTGCCAAACTGCCCGGTTGCGGCGTGCCCAGCGCGCCCACGAGGTCCCGCGTGAACCGAGCAGCTAGCACCTTGAGAACCGCAGCCCTGGCGACCTTGGTGGCGCTCGGCTGTGCGTGCAGTGATGACGGCTCCACCGGCAATACCGGCGGCGGGGCCGCCGGCAATGCGGACGCGGTGGGCGACTTCGGCGGCGCGGTCGGCGGCGGGCTGACCGACCTGGGGCAGCTCGACACCAGCAAAGGCGATACCGGCGGCGCGATCAAAGACGTGCCGCTCGACCTGACCGTGGGACCGGGCGACTTTGGTAAGCCGTGCGTGGAGAACAAAGATTGCCAGAGCGGCTATTGCGTGCAGTCGCCCGAAGGCAAGGTCTGCAGCAAAGAGTGCCAGACCAGCTGCGAACCGGGCTGGAAGTGCAGCCAGGTTCCCGGCGGCAAAGACACCACCTTTATCTGCGTGCCCAAGCACCTGCACCTGTGCAAGCCCTGCGACGTCTCCGCGCAGTGCAACGAAGAAGGCGAGACGGCCAACAAGTGCGTGCCATCCGCCAGCGGCGGGTCGTTTTGCGGCGCTGCTTGCTCGCCCGCAGGCAGCGACTGCCCGGAAGGCTACTCGTGCACCGAAATCGTCGACCCGGACACCGGCAAGACTGGCCACCAGTGCACTTCGAAAGGCAAGCAGTGCACATGTTCTGCGATTGCGCGCGCGGAGCAGGCAACGACCACTTGCAGCGTCAAGAACGCGTTCGGCACCTGCACCGGCAAACGCGCCTGCGGCCCGGCTGGGCTTTCGCCATGCGATGCGGAGGCACCCAAGGCCGAGACCTGCAACGGCAGCGACGACAACTGCGATGGCACAACTGACGAGCTGTCTGGCTCCACAAAGTGTAAGAACACCAACGAGTTCGGAACATGCGACGGCGGCGTCGAGGTCTGCAAGGAGGGGGCCGTCGTTTGTTCCGCCAAGACGCCCAAGCCAGAGGATTGCAACGGCCAGGACGACGACTGCGACGGCAAGACCGACGAAGGTCTGTGCGACGACGGCAACCCGTGCACGATCGACACCTGCAACACCGACGGTTCGTGCAAAAACACCGTGCCGCCCGGCGCAGGCTGCGACGACGGCGACGCGTGCACCGCCAGCGACAAGTGCATCGACGGCAAGTGCGTAGGCGGCGGCAAGCTCGACTGCGACGACCAGAACCCCTGCACCAACGACATCTGCGACGTGGCGACCGGTTGCGTCAAAGAGAACATCGCCGCCAACAAGCCCTGCCCGGACGACGGCGACCCGTGCACCTTCGACGGCTGCGACGGCAACGGCAAGTGCGCGCACACCACGCTATCGGGCATTTGCACGATAGGTGCCCAGTGTGTTCCGGCTGGTAGCGTCGACCCCACCAACCCGTGCAAGGTCTGCAACCCTTTGCAAAACAAGACGAACTATGTGCTGCAAAATGGCCTCTCGTGCGATGACGGCGACGCTTGCACGACCGCCGACAAGTGCGCCAGCGGCTTGTGCAAAGGCAAACCGATGGACTGCTCAGCCAAGAACGGGCCGTGCACCGAGGGCGTGTGCCAACAGGGCGCTTGCCTGACTGCGCCAAAGGTAGGCGCATGCGACGACGGCAACGCCTGCACCGACAATGACGCCTGCAGCAACGGCGCGTGCCAAGGTAGCGCCAAAGACTGCAGCAAGTTTGACGGACCGTGCACCGTCGGTGCCTGCAGCGGCGGCATCTGCTCCGCAGCGTCCAAGCCATCCAGCTGCGACGACGGCAACCCTTGCACGACAGGCGACAGCTGCGCCGGCGGCGGCTGCAAGGGCACGCAACTGGACTGCTCAGGCCTGAACGGACCCTGCGGCAAGGGCATGTGCAGCAACGGCCAATGCGTCGCGCAACCTGCCAACTCTGGGGCAGCCTGCAGCGACGGCAACGCGTGCACCGTTGGCGACGTGTGCAGCAACGGCTCGTGCCAGGGCCAGGCCAAAGACTGCAGCTACCTCAACGACGCCTGCGGCCCGGGCATTTGCAGCTCCGGCACCTGCACCAAGCAGGTCCAAGGCGTGTGCAAACCCGGTGAGACCCAATCGGAGAACCAGGCCTGCGGCAACTGCGGCACCCAGACGCGCACCCGAACTTGCAGCAACAGCTGCGGTTGGGGAGCTTGGTCGGCCTGGGGCACCTGCGGCAGTCAAGGCTCGTGCAAGCCCGGCGCCACCGAAACCCAAAGCCAGGCCTGCGGTAACTGCGGGACGCAATCGCGCACACGCACGTGCAACAACAGCTGCGGCTGGGGCGCTTGGGGCGCCTACGGCGCGTGCGGAAGCCAAGGCGCATGCTCGCCCGGGGACACATCCGGAGGTTGCGCCGATCCCTGCGAAGCCAAGGTGTGCGGCAACAACTGCCAGTGGGGCGCCTGCGGCCTGAAACCCGGGGCTCAGTGCTTGTGGAAGAATGGCGGTAACTTCAAGTGCTGCGGCACGAAAAAGTGGCAGTTTTGCAGCAAGGTTCAGGATGGCGCGACCCCCGCGTGCCATTACTATCCCTGCCAGGCCACCACGACGGCGTGTTTCTAGCCGTGCAAACGCAACTGATTGCAACAGCGATCGTAGTCGCAGCGGCCGCTCTGACCGCGACGGTTGGCGTGCCGCGCTTGCTGCAGCGCCAGCATCAAGACGAGGCGCTGCGCGAACTGGCCCGCCTGTCCAAGGCCGCCTCGGTGTACTTCGTCAAGCCCAAACTGGACGCCAAGACCAGCATGCGCGCGCTGTGCGCGTTTCCGCCCGGCGAGATTCGCACCACGCTGGCAAAAAGCTGCTGCGACCCCAAGGTCAGCGACGGCGAGGGCCTGTGCGATCCCGGCAAGATCGAATGGAACCGCACGCTGTGGGGGGCGCTCAAATGGAAGCTCTCAGAACCACATGCGTTTATCTACGAGTACAAAGGGGTCGGCGAACTGGGCGCGGCGACGTTCACGGTTTCGGCCTACGGCGACCTCGATTGCGATGGTCAATACGCGACCTTCCGCTACACCGGCCGGGCGAGTGCGCAAAGCAGGCCCGACGACTGCCTCATCACAGAAGCGCCCGTTTTCGAAGCCATCAACCCTGGTGAGTAGCGTCTCGTAGACCACACCGGTCGACCAGGTCGCATTGAGCATGCCCCCGAAAACGCCTAGACTGCCGCGCCCGACCGGGCATTCCCGTCCTTTGGAGCTCCCATGCGCCGCCTGTCCGTGACTTTGACTGCCCTAGTTGCCCTTAGTGGCTGCGCTGAAACTTCCGCGCCCCCAGGCAGCTCCGCAACAATCCCCGACACGACGACAGCGCCAGACGGCAGCGTCAAATTCGATGGGACCGGCGATACCAAAGCGGATGGCGGCGGCGACGTCTCCGGCAAGTCATGCAAAGAGTCCAAGGAGTGCGACGACGGCAACGAGTGCACCGACGACTTCTGCTCGGCCGGCAAATGCACCAACGTGCCCAACAAGGCGGAGTGCGGGAACAAGACCGGCGTGTGCTCCGCATCCAAGTGCGTGCCCAAAGGCACCACCGGCCCCGATGCCACCGACTCTGGCGGTAGCGACACCGGCAAAGAGACCACCGGCGGCGACACCGGCACACCCACGGACACCGGCGGCCCTGTCGCTGGCCCCGACCTCAAAGCAGGCGAACTCATCATCACCGAGCTGATGTACAACCCGTATGGCGGCGGAGCGGTCAGCGACGACAACGGCGAGTGGGTCGAAGTCTACAACCCAGGTGACAAGCCCGTTGACCTGCAAGGCCTGGTCATCAAAAGCAACGGCGACACCGGCAAGTTCATCGTGCCCGCGGCCGTCTCGGTTGGCCCCAAGGCCTACGTGCTTTTCGGCAGCCTCGCCGACGAAGCCAAGAACGGCGGCGTCAAGCTCGCGGCGGCCTACGGTACCACGCTCAAGCTGACCAACTCCACCGATGGCGTGACGCTCGAATCCAATGGCGTCGCCATCGACACCGTCACTTACGACGTCACCAAGGGCTGGCCCAACCTGAACGGCGTGTCGCTCTCACTGTCGCCCGACGCGCTCGACGCCGCCAAAAACGACAACGCAGAGGCCTGGTGCGGAGCCAACAAAGCGATGGCTAGCACCGACAAGGGTACGCCCGGCGCGGCCAACGACGTCTGCAAGAAAGACACCGACAAAGACGGCGTGCCCGACGACGTCGACAATTGCCCGACCGTGTCGAACGCAACCCAGTTTGACTCCGACAAGAACGGCATCGGCGACGCTTGCGAAGGCCCGGTGCCCACTTGCGGCAACAAGGCAGTCGATACCGGCGAAGGCTGCGACGACGGCAACAAGCAGTCGGGTGACGGCTGCAGTGCCTGGTGCCAGCCGGAAAAGGTCGTCGAGCCCGGCAGCCTCGTCATCACCGAAATCATGTACAACCCCGCGGTTGTCGAAGACGACGTCGGTGAGTGGATTGAACTGTACAACCCGTCGAGCGCGACCATCGAGTTGAACGGCGTGGTGCTGCAAACCGGGACGCTGTCGCCGATTCAGCACGTCGTTGAGGCTGGCGCGCCGATTCAAGTGCCGTCCAAAGGCTACGCGCTGCTGGCGCTCAGCAGCGACGCCGCGCTCAACGGCGGCCTGCCCAAGCCGAGCTACGTGTACAACAAACTCATCCTCAGCTCGACGGCCGCGACGCTGTCGATCTGGTCCGGCGGCAAGGAAATCGACAAGGTGGCGTACGGGCCCGGCTGGCCGCTGTTTACGGGCAAGTCGCTGGCATTGGACCCGACGCTGCTTACGGCTACCGACAACGATCTGCCCGCCGCGTGGTGCAAAGGCCAGGCCACCTATGGCAAGGGCGACTACGGCTCGCCCGGCGCGACTAACCCCTCCTGCGCCGGCGGCGGCGACGATGACGACAAAGACGGCATCCCCGACAAGGCCGACAACTGCAAGGAAAAGGCCAACGCCAAGCAAGAAGACGCCGATCAGGACACCGTAGGCGATGCCTGCGACAACTGCGTCGACGTGACCAACACCACCCAGGCCGACACCGACGGCGACGGCAAGGGCGACGCGTGCGAAGACCCCGGGTGCGGCAACGGCGTCATCGAAAAGGGCGAGACCTGCGACGATGGCAACACCAAGTTCGGCGACGGCTGCAATGCGCAGTGCCAGGCCGAAGTGCCGTTGCAGCCGGGCGACCTCGTCATCAGCGAAATGCTGCCGGACCCGGCCTCGGCTACGGACGAGCTAGGTGAATGGTTCGAGATCTACAACGCCTCGACGACCACCGTGGAGTTGGCGGGCCTTGGCGTCAAAGTCGGCACGGTGCTCAAGGCGCTGCCGGCGGACAAGTCATACCCGCTAGCGCCAGGACAGTATGCAGTGGTCGCGCGCAATGGTGATGCGGCGCAAAACGGTGGCGTGCAGGGCGCGATTGCCTTGACGACACTGCCGGCGCTCGGCAACTCGTCGGCGACCGCGGTCCAGTTAGAGTCTGGCAACAAGGTCATCGACAGCGTCACGTACAACGCGACCGGCTGGCCCAAGGTCTCCTCCGGCGTCGCATTGGCACTCGATCCGAGCGCCGCGGCAGTTGGCGGCGACAAGGTGAACGACAATGGCGCCGCGTGGTGTTACGCGACCACGACCTTCGGCAAGGGCGACAAGGGCACGCCCGGCAAAGCCAACGCCGCATGTCCCAAAGACGGCGACCTCGACGGCGTGCTCGACGGCGTCGATAACTGCGCGCTCGTCAAGAACCCGGACCAGAAAGACACCGACAAAGACGGCGTCGGCGACCTCTGCGACAACTGCCCGACTATCGCCAATCCGGATCAGGCCGACGACAACACCGATGGCAAGGGCAACCTGTGCCAGGACCTGCCGATGCCGGTCTGCGGCAACGGCACCATCGAGCCACCGGAGACCTGCGACGACAGCAACACCAAGGACGGCGATGGCTGCAGCGCCGCTTGCCAGAAGGAATCGGCGCCCGGTGGCATTGCCGTGGGCGACCTCGTCATCAGCGAAATCATGGCCAACGGTAACGGCGGCTCGGGCGACATCGGCGAGTGGTTCGAAATCGCCAACGTCTCGGGCAAGGACCTCGACCTCAACGGCGTCACCATCGCCGGCAAGTCGACCGACACGCCGATCGAAATCAAGACGCCGACGCCGCTCAAGGCGGGCGAGTTTGCCGTATTCGGCCCGTCGAGCGATGCGACCAAGAACGGCGGCTACAAGCCGATCCTGACCTACACCCAGAGCAAATTCCCCCTCGGCAACGACGACGACACGGTCACCATCAAGCTTGGCAGCCTGGTCATCGACACCGTGACCTACGATGACACCAGCGTCGGCAAGTGGCCCGCGGTCGCGCAAGGCAAGTCGCTGCAGCTGAGCGCCGACAAACTAGACGCCAAGCTCAACGACGGCAAGGAGGCGTGGTGCCTCGCTACGGCCAAGATCGGCACCGCCGGCACGCACTTCGGCACGCCCGGCATGCCCAACACCGTGTGCGGCGCCCCGCCACCCGGTAGCCCGGCCCCCAAAGGCGCATGGTCGTCGTTCTGGTCCTGGTTTTTCGGCGGCTAGGGCGGCTACTGCGTGTCCGACGGCTCCGCGGACGAATTCAGCGCAAATTCATCGATCTGAACAAAGCCCCCCTCCGTTCATTTGCGCCGCGACCGCCGAATGACCTGCACGACGTGCCGCGCCTTGTAGGCCAGCGCGTCGTCCAAGGCCGAGCCTTGGCGGGCCAGCAGCGCTTCGAGCGGGCGAACGCAGCGGCCGTCGCCGTGGGCCTCAAGAAAGGCCAGAACCGCCGCACGCCGCTCGCGATCCCAGTCGGGCAGGTGGCGATCGAGCGCCGCCGCGAGCGGGCCTTGCAGGCCAACCAACGTGCCCAGCAGAGCCAGTTGCACCCCCTGCCACGCGAGTTCAGAGTCGGTGGCATCCAGTGCGCGCGCAGCTAGGGTCGCCACCGCACCACCGGTCCAATCCGGCCCAGCAACAGCGCCGCCGGCGGACTGAGCTGCACAAAGCGCGGCAGCGCACAGTACCCAAATGCCGTCGCCATCGGCCAGGCCCAGGCGCGGGTCTGCGCCCCAGGCTCGCCACAGATCGGCCGCCACTTGCGGCTGACTAGCCAACTCGGTCGCCACACGGTCGGCCTCGCCGCGCCGTTTTTCGCCAAGAGGCGCGCGTTGGCATGTCCCCACCGGTGCCGTCCCGCCGTCGTCGAGAAAGTCCAAGTCGTCGTCTGCTGTTGCGTGACCACCGGCGCGTTGTCCAGCGCCGGCGAACACGAATTCGCTGAACATCTTGCCGTCCACGGTCCCGCCCTGCGACGATGCGCCGCCGGCCGGCGATGCTACACCGGCCGCGCGAGAGGTGCACATGCCGCAAAACCATAAAGTGACTCTGCGGTTGCGGATGTCAAGCCACGACGCGCACTACGGCGGCGGGCTTGTCGACGGCGCGCGGATGCTTGGCCTGTTCGGCGATGTCGCCACCGAACTGCTGATCCACCACGACGGCGACGAGGGGCTGTTTCGCGCCTATTCGAGCGTCGAGTTCCTTGCGCCAGTGTATGCCGGTGATTTCATTGAGGCGGAGGGCGAAATCACCGCCATCGGCAGCACGAGCCGCCAGATGCGGTTCCAGGCCCGCAAGGTCATCGCGCCTCGGCCGGATCTCAGTGACTCCGCAGCGGACGTCCTGATCGAGCCGGTCGTCGTGTGCCGCGCAACGGGCACCTGCGTCGTCCCCAAAGCCAAGCAGCGCATTGCCAAGGGCTAGCCAATGCAACCATTGATGATCACGGCAGCCATCTGCGGCGCCGAAGTCTTTCGCGACCAGTCCCCCTACGTGCCGTATTCACCGGCAGAGCTGGCCGACGAGGCCGTTCGCTGCTTTGAGGCCGGCGCCACCATGGTGCACCTGCACGTCCGCGAGCCCGATGGCACGCCCAGTCAGCGCGCCGACCTGTTTGCAGCGACGATGGCCAGCATTCGCGCCCGCTGCCCGATCCTGGTGCAATTCTCCACCGGCGGCGCCGTAGGCATGGGCGTGGACGAGCGCGCCGACGCAGTCAAGTTGCGCCCCGACATGGCCACGCTGTCCACGGGCAGCGTCAACTTTGGCGACGACGTGTTCAGCAACCCGACGCCGCTGGTCCGGCAAATCGCCAGGCGCATTCGTCAGTTCGACGTGGTGCCCGAGATCGAGTGTTTCGATTCCGGCATGGTCGACACCGCGCTGCGGCTGGCGCGCGACGGCGAAATCGCCCTGCCTGCGCATTTCGACTTCGTGCTGGGCATGGCCGGTGGCATGGGCGGCAGCGAACGCCACCTCGACTTCATGCGGTCGCTGGTACCCGACGACTGCACCTGGTCAGTGGCCGGCATCGGCCGCTTTGAACTGCCGCTAGCCCGTCACGCCATCGCGGTCGGCGGCCACGTCCGGGTTGGACTCGAGGACAACCTGTATTTGAGCAAGGGCGTGCTGGCCAAAGGCTCATTTGAACTGGTTGCCGCAGTTGCGCAACTCGCGGCCGAGGCTGGCAGGAAGTTGGCCACCGTCGACGAGGCGCGCGCGATTCTGCGCCTGCCGTCGCGCCCACTAGCCTGAGCCGGGTCGGACTGTACTCGGCGTATTGCCCGCCGACTTGGCCAGCCAGCGGAAGTTGTCGATGAGCACGGCCGAGTCGAGGATGTGGTCGCCTTCGTCGAAGATGATGAAACGCAAGGTGATCGTCTCGCCCGGCGCGACCGGTGCGGTCGTGGTCAGCCAGCCAGTGCCGCCGCCATTCGATTCGTAGCCGGTACCCTGTAGCATCGCAGCGCCGAGCGGACAACCGGGGCACACATCAAACAATGCGTTGTTGATGCTGATGCAGTTGCCCTTGTTATCAAAACTGACATTGCCCTTGAAGCCCTTGGAATCCAAGATCGCCAGAAACTTGTCGTTGAACTGCGTGCCCACCCACTCCGGGTATTCCGAACTCATGAAGTTGAAATCAAAGGCAAACGCCTGGGCGTTGCCGGGCACCTTGAGCGTGAGCTTCCACTCCGTAAAGTCATAGACAGAGCCTGAATTCTTGCAACTGACCGGCGGGTACGGCGCCGAATTCGAGAAGGCCGTGCCACTTTGCGGCACTGCGTAGCCCGGCTGACCCACGGCCGCCGCGACGCCCGACGACATCGCCACCATGTTCGGCCCCTTGATGGGCTTGGGTGCGCCATACGCTTGCTTGATGGCCTTGGCATTGGGGCTGGCGACCGTGACGAACGTGCTCTGCTGCATCCCGATGCACAGGTCGATGGCATTGGCGAAGTCGGTGGCGTTGGCCGCGTTGAGCCCCGCCTTGTCGCAAGTGTCGCCCAACTCGTCGGTCACGCCGTCGCAGTCGTTGTCCAAGCTGTCGCCCGGCATCTCGATCGACCCGGGATTGGTCATCGGGTTGTAGTCGTTGCAATCCTGGCAGCCGACAAAGCCGTCTTTGTCGCCATCTTCCTGCGCATCGATCTTGCCGTTGCAGTCGTTGTCCTTATTGTTCTTGCAGTTGCGGCCGGCGCCGGGATTGATGGTGATGTCCTTGTCGTTGCAGTCGTCCGTGCAGGCCGAGAAGCCGTCGCCGTCGTAGTCCAGATCGTCGACAAGGCCGTTGCAGTCCTGGTCCACTTTGTCGCAGACCTCCAGCGCTGCTTTGTAGACCTTGGGGTCGTTGTCGTTGCAGTCGGTGCAACTGGGGTCGCCGTCCTTGTCTTTGTCGCTCTGGTTGTCGGGCGTGCCGTCGCAGTTCTTGTCTTTCTTGCTATTGCAGTCCGGCGTGGCACCTGGGTGGACCGCGGGATCGTTGTCGTCGCAATCCCCGCAAACGGGATGACCGTCGCCGTCGTTGTCGACTTCCAGGTCCGGGATGCCGTCGCAGTCGCCGTCCTTGCCGGGTGCGCACGTCGACTTCGCACCAGGGTAGATGGCGGGATCGTCGTCGTCACAGTCTTGGCCAGCGCCCGGACACTTGGCAAAGCCGTCCTTGTCGCCGTCAAAGTCGTCGATCATGCCGTTGCAGTCGTCGTCTTTGTCGTTGCACCACTCGGTTGCGCCCGGAAAAATGGCCTTGTCGGTGTCGTCGCAGTCACCGTCCGCCGGTGTCACGCCGTCATTGTCGTTGTCGGTCTTGGGCAGGCCGCTGGTGTCTGGCTTTGCGGCCACTTCCGCGCCGCCACTTGCGCCGCCGTCCAAGTTGGTCGCTTTGCTATCGCCAGACTCACCGCTGCCGCCGCCATCATTGGAGTCGAGGCCGTCGGCGCCTTTGATGTCGACGCTGCCCAAATTCGGCAAACCGCCGCCACCATTGCCAGTATTGCCGGCGTTGGACGGCAGGTTGAATGTGCCGGCGCCAGCACCGCCACCGGCGTCGCCGCCGACGCATGCGGTCACCGACAGCGCGGCCAGCGCACACGCCACTGCATTGCGAAGAAGCCGAACCATGGGCACAAGACCGCAGCGACGCCACCACGGGCGTTACGGCCACGGTACACAGGCGCAGGCGGCCCGGCAAGGTCGAATCGTCGATGGGGTCTCGGCACCCCACGAATCGGACTCGCACGGCGGCGCCCAGTGCGGGAACGGAATTTCAGATTTCACATAAACTTACAGGATCGCGCCACCTACCGACGCGGATAGCGTTGAGCGCGCGATCAGAAAACGCCCGAGATGCGCCTGGAGTCGGTGAACTTGTCGCCCATGACGCGCTCGGCCACCCGCCCAGCGCGAAACAGGTGGACGAGCTCCAAATCCAGGGAGCCGCGTTCCGCCTCGTCCTCCAGAATGCGCAGGGCGTTGGTGTGCGGAATCGCTTTCTTGTATGGCCGATCCGAGGCCGTCAGCGCGTCGTAGATATCGGCGACCGCCATCATGCGCGCTTCGACGCCGATGTCCGTCGCCGGCAGCCCCTGCGGATAGCCGCTGCCGTTGAGCTGCTCGTGGTGACCGTGGGCGATTTCTGGAACGCGACGCAACCCGCGCGACCACGGGATCTGCGACAGGAACCGGAACGTATGGCTGACGTGGCTCTCGACTTCGCGTCGCTCGGCGGCGGACAGCGTACCGCGCGGAATCGACAGCAGTTCGATTTCCGGCGCGGTCAGTAGTGGCATGGTCTGGCCGTTGATCACGGAGAAACGCAGCGCCGCGCCACGTTGCAGCGCCTCGAAGCTGCCCGCCGGCAGCACTGTCGGGTGATTGGCAGCCTCTGCTATGGCGAGCACTGCGTCGATCTCCGCGATCTTGCTGGCAAACTCCGCATCGAGATCGGCAACCCGCTCGTGGGCCGCGCCCGCCCGCAACAACGCCACGCAGTGGCGCAAGTGCTCGACTTCCAGCGACTTCTTGGCCAGGGCAAACCGCATCCGCACCAGCTCGAGCTGCATGGGGTAGAGCTTGTTGGCCTTGATCAGTACGTCTTCGCGCACACCTACTTTGCCGAAATCGTGCAGAAGCGCCGCGTAGCGCAGTTCCATGCGCTGCGCCGACGAGAAGATGAGGCCGCTCCACCGCGCAGTGCCGTGGATCTCGAGCGCGTCGGCGATGCCCAGCGTCAGCTTGGCGACCCGCTCACTATGACCGGCGGTGGTCGGATCGCGGGCCTCGATGGCAACTACCGAAGCCTGCACGAAGCCTTCGAAGAGGCGGGTGATTTCGTCGTGCAGCAGGGCGTTTTCGACCGCCGACGCCGCCTGGCCACCCAGGGCCAGCAGCAGCTCTTCGTCGTCGTGGTCAAAGACGCCGTCGCGCTTGTTGAGCAACTGCAACACGCCGACCACGTCGCCGCGGCTGTTGTACATGGGCACGCACAGCAGCGTCCTGGTGTGATAGCCAGTCGAGCGGTCCACGGCTGGGTTGAAGCGCGCGTCTCCATAGGCGTCGTCGAGATTGACGACCTGACCCGTCTCAGCCACCAGACCGGCGATACCCGTACCTTTCGGGATGCGAATCTCACCGCCGATGCCTTGGGCAATCTTGCTCCATAATGCCCCGGAGTCCAGGTCGACCAGGAACAATGTTCCACGATCGGCGTCGACCACGCGCGCCGCCTCCGACACGATGCGCTGCAACAAGCGGTCTAGTTCACGCTCTTCCTTGAGCGCCTTGGCGATCTCAAGCAGCGCTTGCAGTCGGTCGGCCTTGTCTCGGTACAGGACCGAAAACGCACCTGAAGGCGCACCGGCTGGCAGAAAAGTCGGCATTAGAGATCGTCGCAGGTCGGAGGGCAGACCGAGCGCCGAGTGTAACACGCTTTGACCGGTGTTCCAGTTGACCACACGCCTTCATCGGGGCGCAAATCCAAACCCGAGCGCCCATTCTTTTTTAGGTTTGTAATTTCAAGCCATTGGCTAGCGGCCTTGGCGGCGCATCGACCGCCTGGCGGAAACTTTCATCCCAGGTATCCGACGCCCATGCACAACGCAGCC
>SXGT01611891.1_pt1 | contig 54321 bp, 46 predicted proteins | sample 3176221 | NCBI WGS metagenome assembly SXGT01 (sample SAMN11356862, study PRJNA531348) | freshwater metagenome | isolation source: freshwater sample F1-120 | place: China: Fuxian Lake, Yuxi | collected 2017-12-25
TACGTGCGCACCGGCAAGCTCGTGCCGGCACACAGCTACAAGGTGGAGGGCTTCGGCGAGGACTTCCTGCCTGGCACCATGGACTTCTCCGTGCTCGACGACGTCGTGCGCGTCTCGGACAAGGAGTGCTTCGACATGACGCGGCGCCTCGTTCGCGAGGAGGGAATCTACTGCGGTGGCTCCTCGGGGGCCGCTGTCGCCGCGGCCGTCAAGTGGGCCGAGCGTCAGCTCGAGCCGCGCAACATCCTGGTCATCTTGCCCGACTCCGCCGTGCGGTATCTGTCCAAGGTGTTCGACGACACCTGGATGAAGGAGAACGGCTTCCTGGAGCCGGAGTACGGCGGCACCGTGGCCGATGTCCTGGGTCAGACGCCACGCTTCGTGTTCTCGGTCCCTCCGTCGGCCACGCTCCGCGAGGTGATCGCGGTCATGAAGCACCAGCAGGTCAGCCAGCTCCCGGTCATCGAGGAGGGGGGGCGGCTCGTGGGCATCGTCTCCGAGGTCGACGTGCTCAAGGCGCTTGTCGACGGTAAGCACCGCGAGACAGCACCGGCCTCCGAGGTGGCCTCCACCAACTTCGCGATCCTCGAGCCCTCCAACTCCGCGGCGCTTCTGTCCGACCTGTTTGCCAAGGGGCTCACGGTGCTCGTCCAGGATGGCGGGCGGTTCGCGGGCGTGTTGACCAAGATCGACCTCATCGACTTCATCGCCAAGCGGCTGCGGCACAGCGCCGCCAGCTGAGGGCAGGCCGGCGGCGCGCAGGCCGGGTGAGCGCGGATGACCGATTGACTTCGACCACGTGGCGCGTATGGTGCGCGCCATTCACTGAGAGCAGAGTGCAGTTGGGTGCGGAGACGACATGAGAGCTTGGATCACGGGAATCATCGTAGGGAGTGTGCTTGCGGCGGCCGTTGCGGGCGCGGAGGACTCCAATATCGCGCGGCTCCACGGGGCTGACGCCCAGGTCGTCGCCGCGTGGGGCAAGGCCAACCTCGACACGACCAACAAGGTCCGCCTTCACTTCGCCGCCAAGAAGAACGCGGAGATCGAGGCTTGGGCCAAGAAGGCCAAAGTCGACGCAGCCGCGACCAAGATGATGCTGCGCATGGCCGATGTGCTCGCCGTCAAGGGCATCGGGCCGCGCCTGGCGTGGATCCTGGTCGCGCCCTGCAAGGTCAACGGCCTCATCGGCCTCAAGACCGGAATCGCCGCGGAGCTTCGGCAGTGCATCGAAGCGCACAACGCGACGGCCAAGCTCCTCGAGACGGTGCCAACGGTCGATGAGGTCACCGTGTGGATCAAGGACGCCGCAACGGCGGGAGCCGACGTCCGCGTCGGCAGCTGGGCCAACATCGTCGCGATTGGAGCCTACGCCAAGGCCAACGCCCCGGTGCGGAACGCGCTCAAGAAGGCCAAGCTCTTGAACAACGTCGAGATCTTCGGTGCGCTCGCGCTGGCGGCACAGCGGGAGGCCTTCGCCAAGAAGTACAAGCTCGACCTCGTTGAGGTCGCACGCTACTTCTTTGTGTCGGATCTCATGCGCTTGCAGGGCATCACACCGGGCCTTGCGGAGGTCCTGTATCAGGCGGGCTACAAGGGCCTCTCCATGGTCAAGTCGGCCACTCCGGCCGAGCTCGTCTCCAAGATCGCGGCGACGGACGCTGCGCTCAAGCTCTACAACACCGAGGTCACACCCGAGCAAGCCCAGGTGTGGATCGAGGCTGCAAAGCCGTTTCCGTCACGGTGATGGGGCCATGATTCTGGCGACGAGATTGATCTCGGGCTGAATTCCACTACACTCCGGTCCGTCCAAGTCGGGCGGGCTCGACTCGAGCAAACAGACGAACGCGAGGGAGAACACAATGAAGAAGTTTCTGACGATGGGCATCGTGGGTGTGGGCGCCGCTGCGCTCGTTTATGGATGCGAGCCAGGTGCCGGCAGCTGCGACGGCGGCAACTGTGACGCCAAGGGCGGTACGGGTACGGGCGGCACGACGGCCGGCACGGGCGGCACAACGGCCGGCACGGGCGGCACGACGGCCGGCACGACGGCCGGCACGACGGGGACGGCAGACACCTGGGGCGCCGTCGAGCTCGAGGACGACTCCTCGAATGCGACGCTCACCGGCTGCGACAAGGGCAGCGCGGGCTCCATTCGCAGCCCAGGCGCCGACATCGACGCCGTCGGCATCATCGACAAGGCCAACAACGCCACCTGGGCCTCGAGCTGTACGGCCAAGGGCCAGACCTGCACGGCCGACCAGAACGACAACGCCGATCCGTCCGCGGCCACCGGCGCTCCCAATGCCACGGGCAAGGAGGAGGACGGCGGCTACATGGCGCTCGGCGGTGGTTTCATGTACTGCGAGTTCGGTGGCAAGTCCATCGAGCGCGGCCAGGGCCAGGTCCTCGAGATCTACGAGGTCGGGACGCAGGTCGAGAAGTACAAGATCGCGCTGTGCAAGAGCAAGGACGGCAACTGCCAGTTCCAGCAGGGCAAGGCGCAGGGCAAGAGCACCGTCACGGTCGACCTGCTCCAGTAGCTTCCCATCAGCACCCCGGGGGGCACCTCGCCCCCCACGCCTTTCGCGGTGACCAATCTGCTGAGCCTCATTGCCGTTGGGATGACGGCGCTCCTCCTCTGTTGCGGAGGCACGTCCTCGACGTCGCCTCCGACCTCGGTGGCGAGCGACGCCGCCGGCCCTCAGGACGCTACGGCTGACGTTGTCATTTCCGAGCGCTTCACCCATCTGGAGTTGCGCGATCTGCTCACGCCGGGTCAGTGCCAGACGTCTTCTGCGGCGGGCGCGGACATCGACGCGGCCAAGCTGTACGCCGATCCGTCGCTCTCGACCGTCGTCGCGACGCTGACCGGGTGCGCCTGGATCGCTGATGCGCCGGCGGCGTGCCCGGGAAATGCGCACGAGGACGAGCGCGCCGCCGAAGGTGCGCCTGACGCGACGCCCGTCGATGGCTACGTCTCGCTCGACGGCTCCGCCATCGTGTGTCGACTCAGCGGCGATGCCGCGATCGCACCCGGTCGCGTCCTCGAGGTGCTCGAGGTCGGCGCGGCGCAGCTCCCGGAGCCGTTTCGGGTGCGCGCGTGCACGAGCGCGGAGCGGGTACGCTGCGGCCCCTGGCTCGATACGCAGGGCGGCGTCACGATTCCCGCGGGCAAGCTCTTGCCCTGACGTGGTTTTTTTGCGCCGCGGTCGGCCTCTGCTACACTCCGACTGGCGGTGTCTTCTGCCGCTCTGAGGTGCCATGACCCCAATCCCAATGCTCGCCCTGGCTGCGTGCTTGCTGGCAAGTGCGACCGCCGGTGCCCAACAGCTTCGCACCGGCAAGCAGGACGGCACCGGAGCCCTGTTCGGCGACGGTGATGTCGTCGAGGTGTTCGTCGACGACTCCGGAAAGATCTACAAGGAGCTGCGGTACCACGGCATCATCCCGCGGATTCGCGATTCGCTCGTGCCCGAGCGCAAGCCTGGCAAGGGTAAGCGGGCAGCTCGCCCCAAGGCAGTCCCGAAGCACACGGCGGTCACCTGGGTTGGCTTTCAGCACAAGGAGCTGTTCTCGCGCATCTTCATCCAGACCAACCGCCTCGGACGCTTCACCATGCACAAGCCCGATGCGCGTCACATCGTCGTGACCATCGACGGCGCGCGCATTCCTCGGCGCAACGAGCGACGGGACGTCATTACGCGGGAGTTCAAGACCTCAGTCGACCGGGTGACCGCACGGCGGCGCAAGGGCGACGCGGAGATCGTCATCGCGCTCAGTCGCGAGGCAGGTTATCTCTATACGCAAGACGGAAGCTACATCTTCATCGACGTCGAGCGGTAAGCACCTCGCGCACTGCGACCTGGCGGGCAGGCGAGCGCCACCGAGTCGCTCCGATGAAGCGATCCAAGACGGAGGAAGCCATGGCCGGTAGGAAGAAGGACAAGGCGTCGGACGCCCCAAGCGCGCCCGAGACGCAGCCAACTGCATCACTGGAGGGCAAGTCGCGCTCCCGTGGCGCCCGCGCAAAGGCGGCCGAGCCGAGCGCCGAGAAGGCTTCGACGCCCCCGAAGCGGACGGCGCGCGCCAAGCCGGGACCTGCTGAGGCTCCCAGCGCGGCGCAGCCTATTGCGGAGACGCCAGCGCCTGCTGTGACACCCGAGCCGGCGCCCGTCGCTGCCTCCGAGCCTGCGCGTGCGCAGCGTTCGCCAGAGCAGCTTCGCCTCCCGGCCTACGGCGTGATCGACCTGCGTCGGCCCAACGCGCCAGCGACGCCCAAACAGCCACCGGCTGCGCGAGCCGCCGAGCCGCCGCGGGAGCCCAGCCGTCCGGAGCCTAGTCGCCCGGAGCCCAGCCGTCCGGAGCCCAGCCGTCCGGAGCCCACAGCCAAGCCGCAGCGTGAGCCGCCGAGGCGCGGACGCGACGAGCCCAGGGATGCGGGACGGTCTCGGCAGCACGATGGGCGGCGCGACCGTCCGGCGAACGCGCCTCAGCAGCCCCAACAACCACGCCCCGCGCCGGTCGTGGAGCGTGCGCCTGCCGTGGCGCGAGAGCAGCCCGCGGAGCCGACCCCGAAGGCCGCGGCACCGGCGCGTGACGACATCAATGAGTCCGTCGTCGAGGCGTGGGCCCAGGAGGACAGCGGTCGCCGACGTCGTGGACCGGCCTACCGGCCGCAGTGGCTTGCGACGCCAACCGAGGCGAGCGCGACACCGGCAGACGCGCCGGCCGCAGAAGCGCCGCAGCCCGAGGTCGCCGTGCCGAGCGAGGTCGCGCCGGTCGCGGCCGCTCCACGACCAGAGGCAGCGCCCGTCGCGCCTGCACCTCGCCCTGCCGCGTCCACGGTCTCCGTCGTCATCGTCTCGACCCAGGATCGCCCCGTCACCGACGCGCTTCTGGCCGCCGTTCGCGCCGAGCGCCTCGAAGGAGCGTCCGTGGAGATCGTCGTGGCGCGTGGCGAACGCGACGCGGTCGTGGACGCTGCCGTTGCCCGTCATGGGGTCCGCGCGATCCCAGCTAGCGCCGGCAACCTTGTGGCGCGCTCCTACCTCGACCACGCGATCGCCGCGTCCACTGGAGGCCTCCTCGTCGTCGTCGCCCCTGATCTGTCTCCCGAGCGCACCGGATGGCTGTCGGCGATGGTTGGTCCCTTGCGCGAGTCCGAGCGCGTGGCCATCACGCGGGGCGTCGTCGAGCCGGATCCCAGCCTCGACGCGTATGACGCCTATCGTTTCGAGCTGTCGCGGGTCGATCCGCTCGACCTCGTCGCTTTCCGTCGTACGGTGTGGGAGGTCCACTCCTTCGCCAAGAGTGGCGGCCTCGGCTATCGGTGGCTCGAGCGCGCGCGCGCGCAGGGCGATGTGCGCACGGTGGACGGGGCGCGCGTCCGTGGTCGGCTCGAGCTGCCTCGCGGCTTCCAGGAGATCGTGCGCTCCACGTTCGTCAACTCGCCGGATCCCTTGGGTGCCGCGGCGCGGGATCAGCTCCGGTATCTCGTGGGGGACCTGGAGGCGCTCCGTGGCCGTGGCGCCGATGCCAAGACGATCGCGCGCGCCGCGACCGTTCGGCTCGCCGAGCTCGTCGCGCGCTCACGCCTGCGTCGCCTGTTCGCACCCTGAGTCCAGGGGTTCCAAGGCGCGCTGTCCTTCTTTTGGAGAGAGGCCCGCGCAGACCGAGAGCGGTCGCGCCCGACCCTAGGCGTTGGCCGCGACGGCGTGCTCGAACGGGAAGATGGTATCCAGGTTGAGGTTGACCGTCTCTTCGTTCGTGTTCGACGACAGCGATAGCTCCTTGACCAGCAGTCGCCGGGACATGTCCAGCATCTCCCGCTCGCGGCAGGACAGCGGCTTCTCGTACTTGATGAGGTACAGGTCGCGCAGCACCTCGGCCACGTCGAACACCGAGCCCGTCTTGATCTTCTCGACGTACTTGCGGTAGCGCCGGTTCCACGTCTCGTTGTCTGCCGGCTGGCTGCGGTCCTTGAGGACCTCGTAGACCCCGTCGACCTGACCGCCGTCGATCAGCCCGCGCAGGCCCACATGCCGCACGTTGTTGACCGGCACCATGATCTTCTTCTCAGAGTCGAGAACGCGCAACACGTAGCACTCGATGGTGGAGCCGCAGATGCTCTGCGTCTGGATTCCCATCACCTCGGTGACTCCCTGTCCTGGAAAAACCGCCTTGTCGCCAATCTTGAAGCCATTCATGTACTACACCTCATTCGTCAACTGGCCGCCGCGTTTGCCAGGCCTCTGGATCAGAGGTCCCGTAACCCCGGACCGCCGCTCTGCTCGCACGATTCGTGCCACGGAAAGCCAATCGGGGAAGCCCCGTGGTTCCAAGGGCTTCGCGGCGCGAAGCACGTCTGGATTGACAGGGCGCAGTAAACTGCTGTGACAGCATGTCGCGTGCGTGTGGCTCACACTCCGGGCGCAAGCCTCACGTTGACGGATTGGAGGCGTATGTCCGACTACCGCTCGCGCGGCGCGCGAGGCGAGTGGGGTCGGCGCACCCCGGAGGGCTACTTGGCGCCGACCTGGCGATGCAATTCGAGCAGCTGCTTGAGCGTCGCCTCTTGGACCTTGCGCTCGAAGCCGTCGTCCGCCTTGCCCTGCGGGTAGCGGGTCGCCGTGATGCGTTCGATGAGCCCCTTTCGGGAGCCGAAGCGCTCGCGGACCTCGGTCGCGGAGGCGTGAATCCGGAGCAGCTTGGCGTTCGTCGTGCCCATGAGAGCCGACTTGACCGCAGCCTCCTTGGTCTCGAGGAGTGGCAGGAGCGACTCCACGAGCTGACTCTTCGAACCAAAGCGTTGCTTGACCTGCTGAAGGGGCGTCATACTGTTCTCCATCGTCGATCCAAAAAACTACGAAACTCAGGAACGTCGGGACTGGGCTCGGTTCCTAACTCTTGTCGCTCGGCTTCGCGGCGCGTAGCGCCTTGATGCGCTCATCGGCCTCTTTCTTGCGGCTCCCGTTCGGGAAACGCTGAAAGTACGCGTTGTACATGGCCTCGGCCTGCGCGTGAGATTGGTCGTCGGCGTACGCCTTGGCGAGCATGAGGTAGTTGTCCTCGGTGGCCGCCAGCTCGGGAAACCGCTCGAACACGATCTCGAGGCGTTGAATGACGCCGCGGGGCTTGTCCCGCTTGTCGTAGAACGTGGCCACGTACAGCTCGTGGTCGTAGAGCTTGCGCTCGCACTCGTCCAAGAGCTTGCGGGCTTGAGGAGCCAGCCGATCGGTCGGGTGCAGATCCAAGAAGCGCTCGAGCTCGCGCGCGGCTTGAACGACGAACGTCTGCTGCCGTTCGTAGACCGGCGGCGCGAGGAACCAGCCGCTCGGGATCTGCTCGAAGTAGGCGTGGCCCACGCGAAAGCGCGCATACCCGACGTTGGGGTTGCCCTCGTACTGCTTGATGAACGAGCGGTACATGTCGATGGCCGCGTCGTACTTCTCCTGGAGGAAGAGCGCGTCGGCCACCCGCAGGCGAGCCAAGGGGACGTACGTCAGATAACCGGGGCTCTTGGCGACGGCTTGAAAGGCCTCGACGGCGTCCGTGTAGTTTCCGGACATGAGGTCAGCGAGACCTGACGCATAGCGCGCCTTGATCTGGTCGCCGAGCTTGTTGCCGCGCACCAGCGGCGGGCGGGCGCACCCCAGCCACGTGCTCATCCCGAGCAGGAACAGGAACGTGAGGCCGGCGGCCGGCATTGATGAAAAAACGCGACTCATTTCAAGCTCTTCGATGCGAATCTGCGAGCTCGCGCCCGCAAGGGGCGGCTACTTATCAACCGTCTTCGGTCGTGTCAACAGAAACGCGAGCGTCGGGTTCGACGGTCTGCGACGCCTCCAGGCCCGGCTCGGCCTCGACGGGCTCCGGCGCACGTGAGACGGTCACCATCGCGGGTCGGAGCAAGCGACCCTGGAGCAAGTAGCCGCGCTGCGCCTCCGCGACGACGGTACCGGGCGGAGCCTCGTCGGTGACCCGCTGCTCGATGGCCTGATGCAACGCCGGATCGAAGCGCTCCCCCTTGCCGGAGAAGGACACGATGCCATTGCGCTCGAAGGCCTGCTCGAACTGTCGCGTGACCATGCGGACGCCGTCAGCGAGCGCCTCCGGGTTGGACTTTCCGGCGTGGTCGACCGCCAGCTGAAGGTTGTCGAGGATGAGCAGGAGGGAGCGGACGAGCCTCTCGACGCCGAAGCGCTGCGCCTCCTCCTTCTCCTTCTCCAGGCGCTTGCGCAGCTGCTCGGTCTCGAGGGCACGCCGTGCGAGCTGCTGCTTCAGCGCCTCCGCCTCCGCCTGCACGGTCTCGGCACGCCGCGACAGCTCGGAGCGGATGGCGTCACGTTCAGCGATCAGCTCATAGATGCGCCGGCGTTGCATGGCCATGAGCTCGTCGCCGGCACGCAGGCGCTGGGGAGGGGGCATCAGGCTCGGCCTTGGTCGCGGTGAAGGTGGCGGGGGCGGCGCGAACGACTCTTCCTCGAATTCCAGGCCGATCTCGGCCCCCTCCGCGGACTCCTCGGGCGTTGCCGGTTCGCGCAGGTCGATCGAGCGCGCGAGCGCGTCCAGGTCGAGGCCCGCGAGGTCGGAGTCACCCAGGTCGAGGTGCACGATCCCGACGGAGCCTTCACCCACGGGGTCCTCCTCGACGGCGGCGGGGCGGATGGGCGGTCGAATCGTCATTGGCTCTCCCAGCGTCCGGAGCGGTCGTCTCCGAGGTTCAGTGGCTTGGTGGCCTCGTTCGAGGTGCCGTCCTTCGATGCGCCCGCCGGTGCCTCGACGGCTGAGACCAGGGCGCTTACGCCCGCGAGCACGCCGATGGTCGAACGGTAATCCAGTCGCGTCGGCCCGAGCACGCCGAAGGTGCCATCGAAGCCGCCGTCGACGCTCACCCGTGTCGCGACGAGGCTGCACTCGTGCAGGCCCTCCGCGGCGTTCTCGGCGCCAATGAAGACCCGGGTGCCGGTGGCGTCGAGCATCGCGTCGAGCAAGGAGATCCAGGTCTCGCGTCGCTCGATCTCTTCGAGCACGGCGCGCGCCTGGTCGCCATGCTGGAACTCGCGATGGTCGAGGAGGTGATGCTGGCCACCGAAGTGAACCTCGACCTGGGCCGTCGCGCTCGGCAAGGCTTGCCGCGAGAGGTCCAGCGCCTGTGTGCCGAGTGACGTGTGGCGGCTGCGCACCGTATCGAGCTCGCGATGCACCTCGGCGCGAATGGCGCGCAGCGTCATGCCGACGAAGCGCTCGCACAGGTAGTCCTGGAAGCGGGAGAGCTCGCTCGACGGGTAGTCGATCTCGAGCCTTAGGAGCGTGTGGTGCACGACGCCGACCTCGGTCGCGACGAGCGCCAGGATGCGGCCGCGACCCATGCGGACGAACTCGATGTGGCGCAGGCGCTGGTCGTCACGCGGGGCCGTCACCGCAAAGCCGACGAGGCCCGTGGCGGTCGCCATCGCGCGAACGCACGCTCGCACGCGCGAGGACAGCGACTCCGACGTCGTGGGCTCGAGCGAGAGCGACGGCGTCTTGAGGACGTCCTCTTGGCGCAAGGTGTCGACGTAGGCACGATAGCCCCGGGAGGTGGGGACACGACCGGCGGAGGTGTGCGGCTGGGACACCAGACCCTGCTCCTCGAGCAGCGCCATGACCGCGCGAATGGTCGCGGGGCTGAACGGCAGGCCATCGCGGTTGAGCTCACGCGAGCCGACCGCCTCGCCGCTCTGGATATACCGCTCCACCGCGGCTCGCAGCACCGTCCCCGAGCGCGGATCCAGCGTGATCTCTCCCATTCGTCGGGCGAGGCTAATGGCCACGTCGGGCGGTGTCAACGCTTTCGTCGGCGGTCGTGTGAGGACCGCTACGGAAGTGTCAGACGGCGTGACTCGAGGCGCGGCGCCGGGTTCAAGCTCGCGTCCAGCGCGTCGCGCAGCGTGAGGACCACGATGGCCGCGCCGGACTCCACGAGCGCCAGCGCGTTGGCCCGACCCACGTGGCCGGGTGCGATGGCCCCGATCGCGGTCCAGTGCCCCGGGACGCCGACCAGCACGCGCACCCCGCTGCCGTCGGTCGCTCCATGGGCGATGACGGTCGCGCCGCTCGGCGTGACGGCCACGGCCGGATCCACCCCGCCTGCGTCCACGTCCTCGAACGCCCACACGTCGATGACGCTCGCAGTTCCAACCATCAGGCGGCCACGCGCCGCGTCCTGCGCGACGACCGTGACACCGCCAGGCGATGCCGTGGCGACGAGGTGATGGCCTAGATCGGCCGCGCTTGCGGGGCCGACGATGCGTGGGTCGGGCGTATCCGAGGTCCCGTGGGGCACGACGGCCAGCCCACCGAGCGTATGGTCGTGGTACAGAACCCATACGCCGCCATCGCGTGCCACGATCGCCGTCTCCGAGCCCGGTGCGTCGCGCCAGGCGACGGGCTCGGGCGCGCGGCGCACGAGCTTCTGGCAGACGCCACCTGCGCACACGGCATCCGCCGTACAGGCCGGCTCGCAGCGCGCGACGGGATCGGGGAAGGCGCACTTGGCTTGACCCGCGACCGTGATGCAGGCCTCGAGCAACGCGCACCCACCGCACGGGAGCGCGCTCGAGGGCGCGGGTGGCAGGACGGCAAGCGTGGTCAGCGTCGGCGTAGCGTCCGCGGTCCACTGCGCGAGCCGCAGGGTGTGGCTGTGGTCGCTGCGCGCGACGAAGTAGCTGGCGGCCACGCCGCCATTCTCGGTAGCGACGATAGCCGTGCCGGTACCCGCGCCGGACTCCGGGTCGAGATCCGAGGCGTTGGTCGGGACGGGCTGGGCGTCGACCGCGGCCGAAAACCGGCGAAGCGCACCGCGGCTCGCGTCCAGCGCGACGCCCACGAGCCGCGTGCCGACGAGGGTCACTGCCAGCCATCGACCGACGTCGGGACCCGGCTCGAGCACGCCGCCGCGTGGACCCTGCGTCGCCGCCACCACTGGTCCCGAGCCCAGCCCGTCGAGAACCTGAGCGGACGACGCGAGGTCTGGCATCGCGGCGGTCGTCCCGATGGCGGCCACGACGTCGCCACGGGTCAGATCCCGCGCAACCACCGCCAGCCGCCCGTCCGGGAGCGCGTTGAGGCTGAGCCAGCCGGACGGTCGCGGCGGAGGCGCCGGCGGTGCGTCCACGCAGCGACAGGAGAGGTCCTCAACGCGGCAGTCCACATCCCCCGAGGCGGGAGGGATGGCGACCCGAACGGTACCCGCCGGGCACACGAGCGCAAGGCACGTGGTCGAGGCCACCAGGCAGCGCCGGGTGACCGGGTCGCAGACCCCGTGAGCGCCGCAGTCTCCGCACGGGAGGCGGTCGAGCGCACACCGCCCGGCGACGCAGAACTCGTCACGCCGGCAATCCGCTGGCGAGGCGCAAACGGGGGCCACACAGGTGCCGCCCTCGCAGCGACTCGAGGCGCAATCTGCGTTCGCGAGGCACTCGACGAAGCGCCGGCACGCACCGCCGAAACACATGAGCCCCGGGCAGCACTCCGAGGCGGTGGAGCACGCGGCCTCGGGCACGCATACCTGGCGCTCCGCGTGGCAGCCGTAGCCCTCGGGGCAATCCGCTCGGACGCGACAGGGCACCCCGAGATCGCGCGTGGGCGAGCAGCCGATCGCCAAGAGCACGAGCAGGCCGGTGCGCGACGGTACACTCGCACGGCGTGGCGTGGCGAGGGTGCCCGAGTCTCTCCGCATGCTGCTCAGGACGAGAACGAGCAGGACGACGAGCCCGAACGCTCCAGCCGGCGGACGTCGGCCGGACTGGCAGCCCGGTGGTCCTGCCCCGGGCAGGGGGAACGGCAGCCCCGAGTCCACCGTGCCGGGCTTGCCGCCGGGGACCGAGTCGATCCTCAGAAAGAGCCCCAGCCAGTCGGTGTCGATGCCGATGGCGCCAACCGAGACGAGCGACAGCGTGACGGGCAGGTCCCCCAAGAAGCCCGCGAGGGCGGCCGTGTCGAACGGCAGCGAGAGGAGGCCCCCCTTGGTGAGAACCGCGGTCAGCACCTCCACGCCGAGGCGGATGACCTCGTCAAGGCGAGCTGCGGCGAAGGCGCCGCCACCCACGGCCGTCACGTTGGCGAGGGTCACGGGCCCGAGCGACAGGATCAGGCTCTTCGGGTTTGCCGGGTCCTGAATGACATCCAGCGCCGCGTCGACGTCGGCTTGCACCGACAGCAGCCGCATGTAGTCGGTGTCGACGTAGGCCTCGATGCCGACGCCGAAGCCGAGCAAGCGCAGACGAAGGCGCACGCCTTGGCCGCCAGGCCCGGGCTCGAGGCGAAGCACCGGGAAGCCGTCGACGGTGATCTTTGGAGACAGCGCCACGCGCACCGACGCGGATCGGCCCGCGAGCGCCGCCGTGCCCGGGATCAACGCGTCCAGATGACCGGCGCGCAGGTCGAGCTTGCCGTTGGTCAGCGCCGCCAGCTCCGCGGAGTCCAGCCGTGCGCACAGGACGCCTGCGAGGTAGGCCGACCAGAGGCCTTGGTTCAGGAAGGACTGAGAGATTGCCAGCCCGACGTCGTAGAGTGAACCGTCGGGGAGCGTTCCCGACAGCTCCGGAAACGGCGAGGTTGCAAAGACGGGGTCGAAGCCCGGATCGGCGGCGCACGAGTGGAGCCGCTCGACGGCCGTCCCTCCCTCGAGGCGTACCGTCAGGCCGCTCGCGACCGCTTGACCGGAGACCTCGAAGCCGTCGGGTGCCGGGCGTACGAGCAGCGCGAGGTCCTCGAGCGTGCGCGCCGTGCGGAGCAGCGGCGCCAGCAGGTTCGACAGCGTGAGCTTGGCTGCCACCGCGAGCGGTCGGCCATTCAGGAGCTGGTCGAGCAGGGGCTTGGCCGCCAGATCGAGCAGGTCCGCGAGCAGCGGGCCGAGCGCATCGCCGATGACGTCATTGAGAAACGTCAGCAGATCGCTCCCGAAGTTGGCGATGTCGCAGACCGTGCACTCGACGCACGGGTCGCCGATGTTGCCGGGGTTCTGATCGGTGCACTCCGGCAGCGCGCAGTCCTGCGTGACCTTGACGCCAATGGCATGCACCGTAATCGTCTTCGCATCCGACGTGAGCGTAAACCGCCCCGCGGAGTCGACCTCGAGCGTGGCCTCGATGTCGAAGCTTACCTCCGTCATGTACGGCTGGGCCGTGCCCGTCGCGAGGTCGTTGTCGATGAGGCAGGCCGCGTTGGAGCTAACGAACCCGAGGTCCGCCTCGCCCGCGACGATGGCGGGTTTTTGCAACGCGACCTTGGCGTGATCGACCTTCAGGCCGACGCGGGCGGGCGCCGTATTGGGGATGAACGCGACCTCCAGCCCCGCGAGGTCGACGCAGAGCGAGAGACCACGGGCGCCGACCGAGCCCTTGAACGGCCCGAGCGACAGCGGGATGGCGATCCCGCCCTGCGCGATGAGCTGGTCGACGTCGATGCAGGCCCAGCCCGCGGCGTTGGCGCCGAGCAGCTTGGGCAGCAACTCCCGGATATGCGACGTGAGCGTCGCGACCCCGGACTCCGTGAGACGCGCCTCGATGGCGCCCTTGAGCACCTTCTTGGCCGGGAACGGGTACTTCTCACCGGCGAGCTGCACCAAGAGGCCGCTGGGGCCGCAGCCGCCGAACAGGCCCAACGCCAGTGCGACGATTGCGGTGGCGGCGCGGCAGCGCATCGGCCCGGCCTAGGCGCAGACGCGGTTGCGACCAGCGCGTTTCGCCCGGTAGAGGTTCTCGTCGGCGCACTTGACCAGATCGATGGGCGTGGCCATCGCCGGATCCAGCAGCGACACGCCGATGCTGACGGTGACGGGGATGCGGTTGCCCTCGAACTCGAACAGGTGGCTCTCGATGATCTTACGGATCGTCTCAGCGAACTCCCGCACTCCCACCGCGTCGCACTCCGGGAGGACGATGCAGAACTCCTCGCCGCCATAGCGCGCGAAGACCTCCTCGCGTCGGACGCGGCGCCGCACGAGCTGGGCGAGCTCCTTGAGAATGAAGTCCACGGTGAGGTGCCCGAAGTCGTCGTTGATGCGCTTGAAGTGCTCGATGTCGAACATCACGCACGACAAGTTGCGCCCATAGCGCCGCGCTCGGCTGTACTCGCGCTCGAGGTACTCGACGAGGTAGCGCTTGTTGGGGATCTGGGTCAGACCGTCCGTTACCGTCATCGTATAGATTTCTTCGTGGTAGGCGCTCTCGATGTTGGCGCCGGCCAGGAACTTGAAGATCGAGTCGCCGATCTTGACGAGGTCGCCATTGGTCAGGCGTTCACGGACGGCAAGCTTGTCGTTGAGGTAGGTCCCGTTGGTGCTGTTGAGGTCCACGAGCCACTTGACGCCGTCGTACGTCTCGACGCGGGCGTGGCGACGCGAGACGCTGTCCATGTCCACCACGATCTGCGTCTCCGGATCCCGCCCCAACGTGACCACATCGTCAAGGAGCTCGAACTTGCGCCCCAGGCTCGCGCCGTAGATGACGACAAGGCACTCGTTGCCGGTACCCGCGGACTCGACGATCCCGCGGACCGTAGTGATGAGCGTCTTGGCTTCGACCATGGGTGCGTGCTTAGAGCTTCCTCCAACGCCCGATCCTACGGCGACTCCGGGCCGGAGGCAATGCGGCCGGCACGTTTCCGTCCTGCGCGTGTTGCGAAAAATACGACCGCGATGACGAGCCCGACGATCCCGAGGCCGCCGAGGAGGACTCCCGCCAGCCAGCCTGCGCCCGCCGATGGCCCGGTGACCGCCGGAGCCGGCTGCGCCTGCCGGGAGACGAGGCGGTCCTGGCCGACGACCTGGCCGATGCGAATGCGCTGAACCAGCAGCGGACACTCCTGAGCGCCGGCATCCATCCAGTGATGTTCCGTGAGGCCATCGGCGTCGGTCGCCACGAGCCGGGTCGCGCGCCGGCCCGCGGGATCTCCCGGGAGCGGGTGGACACCGTCGTTCCGCCAGCGGCGCGCGATCGGCTCCTTGGCGCTGCCGCGAGGTCCGTCGGAGGGGGCCTCGCTCCACCACGTCTCGCTCACGCGACCGTGGCACGCCAGCTCGCGGCCTTGCTCGAGGTCATCGGGACCTTCGCACGTCTCCTCGGACGAGGCCACGATGACGACGCTGCGGGCGGTCCCGTCCGCCTCGCGCAGATCCGCGCGGATCTCGGAGCGATCGACGAACAGGCCCTCCGACTGCACCTGTCCGGTGAGGCGCCACGCGACGAGTGAGGCGGTCGAGCCGAATCGGCCCTGGACGAGCCCCGCGACGAGCTGAGCGTCGTCGGACTCCACCGTGTAGGCCCCACCGGGCTGCCAGTGCATGGTCCAGCGGGTCGTGCGCATCAACCCCGGAAAGACGCCCTCCACCGTGCACGACACCGGAGCCGTCGGGGGCGGCGAGTGCACCCGCAGCGCCTGCGCGGCTTGCCACGGGCTCAGGCACAGCCAGAGGGCCGCCGCCGTGAGAAGGGCCCGTCGAACGCGTATTGCGCGCGGTACCAGTTCGCGCTTGCCTTCGCGGGGCCCCGAACCTAGAATCTTCGGTCCGTACACCGGTTTTCTCGGGATCGCCGACACCTGACGTGTCGGATGACCGCGAAACGGCGCCGGGGATGCGAGGCTGGACGTGGCTGAGTGGGCAGAAAGCATGACGGAAGATAGTACCGCGGACATCACGATCGACGCCGGACCGTCGTCGACTCGCGTCGCGCGCGAGCTCGGCTTGGCCGACGAGGAGCTCCAGGCAGCGATCGACGCCTTTCGGCGCGCGCGTCGGCTGCCGTGGCGTGACTTCTTTGGCTTCTCCTCCCGTGCCGACGTCGGCGCCGAGGAGATCCACGTGCGCCACGGCTTGGAGGCGCTGCTCTCGGCGGAGCGGCACGTGAGCCGCGCGGCCTCGACCGTCACGTGCGTGTCTCCGGACGACCCCGCTCGGACCCGATTCGAGCCCACGGTCCGAGCCCTCGATGACCAGTTCAAGTCCATTCTGTCCGACCTCCGTGTCCATCCGGATCCCAGCCGCATGGTGACATCGTTGAAGCGCGCTCGGCGAATCATCCCGCAGGGGGATGTCCGCCGCCACCTCAGGGGCTAACGCATGACTCGATTCCTTCGCGTGCTGCCGCTCATCGTTGCAAGTGGCCTCGGCGCCAGCTGCGCCGAACCGGACCTGTTCGTCGAGTGCAAGCTCGACAAGGTCATCAACGAGATCTGCAAGACCTCCACGACGCACACGGCCACTTGCATCGTCGAGAAGCACCCGCAGTGCGACGAGGACGCGTGCCTCAAGTGGCTCGGGCACACGCCCAAGTGCACTCGACCGTGCACCGAGAAGGGCGGCGAGTGCCCTTCCGGTTCTCAGTGTCAGCCGTTCGACGAGAAGGGCGCCAAGCGCTACTGCGTTCAGAACGGTGACAACATCTCGGTCAAGTAGCTCTCGCATCAGCGGCGCCGCCAGACCTCGTCGGCACGAAACGCGTCCGGCGTGTAGCGAATCTCACCATCGGGCAGCCAGACCTCAGCGACGCTGAACTCGATCCGCCGGACACGGAGCCGCTCCCGCACGAGCAGGAACTCGGTCGTCGCGACGATGCGCGCGCGCTTGGTCATCGTGACCGTCGCAGCGGGCGCGCGCTTGGCGCCTCGCGTGCACGCCTTGACTTCGACGACGACGAGGGTCCCAGCGCGCAGCGTGACCAGATCGAGCTCCCCGCGGCGTGTGCGGTACTTCGCGTAGAGTACGTGATGGCCGCGTTGGGTGAGCCATTGGCCGACAAGGTCCTCTGCGGTGTTGCCCAGGTCCGTGTGTGACATGCGGTGTCCTCTCGCACGGCGCGGGCCAACGCACAGGGCAACAAAATCAGTGACTTACTGGCTTGAGTGCCAGTCTCATGGTCCCATCATGGCAACGCTGGGTGTCAAAATGGCACTGACACACTAAAGCAAAGACGAGCTACGCGCCCCAGCGAAAGCTCCGCCGGTGAATCGGACACGGTCCATGGGTCCGCAGAGCGGCCAAATGTTGCGCGGTGCCGTAGCCGGCGTTCTGGCCGAAGCCGTACGCTGGCCACTGCGCGCCGAGGCGCGTCATCTCGGCGTCGCGCCAGACCTTGGCGACGATGCTCGCCGCACCCACGTTGTCGCTGCGCGCGTCGGCCTTGACGAACGGCTGTTGGGGGTAGGGCAGGGCCGGAATCCGGAGCTTGCCGTCGACCAGAACGACGTCTGGGAAGAAGCCGGCTGCGCATGCGGTCGCGACCGCACGGCGCATCGCCTCGAAGGTCGCCGGCAGGATGCCGATGCGATCGATGGTCGCCGCGTCGACCACGCCCAGCCCGAGCGCGACGGCGCCAGCGCGCACCGCGACATCGAGGCGCTCCCGAGCACGCGCGCTCAGCTTCTTGGAGTCGGTGATGCCGAGGATGCGGTGGTCGCTCGGTAGCGCGACGCAACCTGCGACGACCGGACCTGCGAGGGGACCGCGTCCGACCTCGTCGACGCCCAGAACGGCGATGTGACCCTGGGCGTGTGCCCAAGCCTCCAGCTCGCCGCGCATGGGCAGCCGCTAGTCGGCGGAGTGGCCCTGGTCGATCTCGCGGAGCTTGGCGGACTTGCCGATGCGACCGCGGAGGAAGTAGAGGCGCGAACGGCGCACGCGGCCGTGCGAGACGACCTCGAGCTTCTGAACGCGTGGGCTATGGAGCGGGAAGATGCGCTCGACGCCGACACCGTAGCTCACCTTGCGCACCGTGTAGGTGCTGCGAACGCCGTCCTCGTGGCGACGAATGACGACGCCCTCGAAGATCTGCACGCGCTCCTTGTCGCCCTCGATGACGCGCACGTGCACCTTGATGGTGTCGCCGACGCGGAATGACTCCACGTCCGTGCGCATCTCCCGAAGCTCGATTTGTCGCATGATGTCCATCTCGTCCTCACTTGCCGTCGCGACCGTATCGCGACCCTTGCTTGCGTAACCTGACCTAGCTTCGGACCGCTCCGAGGAGACGATCCAGAATGATTGCACACGCAGACCGAACGGGCAGGTGGTTGTAGCCTGCGGGTCCCCGAGGTCCGTCGATGGCCGGGAGCTTGACGTCCGCGGCCGCGATGACGTCCGGAGCGAGCCCGTAGCCCGTCCCGAACAGCAGGAGCGCGGCCGGGTCCTCCTGGGCAAGGCGCGCGCGCATTGCCTCGAAGGAGACGACCTCCTCGCGGAGCTGTGCCCCGGTCACGACGACCGTAGCCGGTTTGCCCGCGATGGCGGCGGTCCGGGCGCGTGCCGTGGCCAGATCCGGCACCACCTCGCACAGCGAGATGGCGAGCCGTCGTGCCTCATTGCGCCGGGAGCCGAGCCCCTCGGTCCAGTGCCATACGACCCGTCGAATCAGCTCCTGCTGCAGCTCGATTGGGGTCACTAGAAAGAGCCGTTCCACGTCGTACGTACGCGCCGTGCGAGCGATGTCGTGGATGTCGACATTGGTCACGGCCGTCGTGCCGACGTGCCCGTGCCGAGTGAGCACGGGGTGGTGCAGCAGGGCGAGGAAGATACTCATGAATTCCTTGGAATCAAGCGGATTCGTCCAGTGGGCGGGGCTACCGCCCCGAAGTCAGGGCTCGTCATGCCGTGCCCACAGGTCCGGACGCCGTGCGCGCGTGCGAAACCGCGATTGGCGGGCCCGCCACGCCTTGACCTGGCCGTGGTGGCCCGAGAGCAGGACCTCCGGCACCGACAGGCCGCGGTAGCTGGGCGGCCGTGTCAGCTGCGGGTACTCCAGCAAGTCGTCGGACAGCGACTCCTCGTGCGTGCTCGCCTCATTTCCGAGGACCCCCGGAAGCAAGCGGCTTACGGCGTCGATGACCGCCATGGCCGCGAGCTCGCCGCCGGTCAGCACGAAGTCGCCGAGGCTCAGCTCCTCGGCGCCGAGGATCATGGGCACGCGCGCGTCGATCCCCTCGTAGCGTCCGCAGACGAGCACGATCGCGCCCTGCGCGCAGCCCGCGGCGTACTCCTCGGCCACGCGCTGCGTGAAGCGACGACCCGACGGCGAGAGCACGACGACCCGGGAGACCGGCTGGCCGGCGGAGGCCGCCTCCACCGCGCGGACGAGCGGCTCGGCCTTCATGACCATGCCGGGACCGCCCCCATAGGGCCGATCATCGACGGTCGCGTGTGCGTCGAACGTGAACGCGCGAATGTCGGTGAGCCTCACTGCGATGCGACCCTCGCGGATCGCGCGGGCGAGCACCGTCTCCTCGAGCGGCGAGGCGAACAGCCGCGGAAACAGCGTGACGACCTCGAAGCGCGCCGTCACTTCGCCTCCACGAAGCGATCCTCGAGATCCTCGACGACGACGACGGAGCGGCCAGCGACATCAATCGTGACCACGAAGTCGGCGGTGACCGGGACGAGCAGCTCGACGTCTCCGGGGGTGACGACCTCGAGGACATCGATGTTGGTGGTGTGGACCGTCCGAACGCGACCGACCGCACGGCCGGCCGGAGTGGTGACCACGCAACCGACGAGGTCGACGTGGTAGTACTCGTCGGCCTCGAGCGGCGGCAGGGCACCGCGCGCGACGGTGACCGTGGCGCCCCTCAGCGCGTCGGCGGCCTCGCGCGAATCGATGCGATCGAAGTGGACGCGGCGAATGGCCGGCTCGTTGGTCTTGGCGACCGCGACGACCTCGATGATCCTTACCGTGTCGGCGTGCTGAAGCTGAACGGCGAGGCCCGGAACGAGCGCCGTCGAGGCGGCGTTGTGGAGGTGCAGTCGAACCTCACCGCGAATGCCGTGGGCGCGGCCAACCGTGCCGAGGGTCAGTCGGTCCCTCCGCTCCGGCTCAGTCGTCACGGGCTACTCGAGGATGTCGAGATGCGAGCGCTTGCGGATCTTGGTCGAGGCGGCCGTGAGGATCGTGCGCATGGCGCGCGCGGTGCGGCCTTGCTTGCCGATGATCTTGCCGAGGTCCGACTTGGAGACCTTCAGGGAGATGACCGAGGTCTGCTCACCCGAGATCTCGTTGACGGCGACCTCCTCGGGGATGTCGACCAGCGCTTTGGCCATGTACTCGACCAGATCCTTGACGCCGAGGCTGCCCGGGACCGGTGCGGTGGTGTCCGTCATGGGACCCTCCCGATGCGTTCGAGGCGCACGCTACGCAGCCGGAGCCGCGTGATGCTTGTTGAGCAACGTGCGAACCGTGTCCGTCGGTTGAGCGCCGACGCCGAGCCAATATGCCACGCGCTCTTGCTTGAGCGCCACGGCGGCCGGCTTCTTGTTCGGGTCGTACGTCCCGAGCTGCTCCAGGAAGCTGCCGTCGCGGCGGGAGCCCTCGTCGGCGGCGATGATTCGGTAGTAGGCGTGCTTCTTGGCGCCGAACCGAGCGAGACGCAACTTGACTGCCATGCGATTCCTCCGTCGTGCGAGCTGGCCTCGGGCTCGGGTCTGAGCGCGTGGCCTCTTCGCGCGGGCCGCAACTTGTAGCCGCTGACCTCGCGGTGGTCAAGCGCAAAAAAGGGCGGGGCGCATTGACTTGCCGCGGCGGCCCGTGGCGCGCTACGGTCTCGGGCTCCGCCCTCCGGGGCGGCGTTTCGATGGCCTCTGTCCAGGAGCACGCATGCGAGCCGATCACTGCTGGCGTCATGTTGAGTCCGTCGCGCGACACCTGGCGGCCGTTCGCGGCCCGCGCAACCCGTTCGCGCTGCCGGGGACCGAGCCCGCGTATCCCCCTGATCGCCCCGTCGTGCCGGTGCATCTGCACCTCTGGGTCAAAGTCGATCCGCAGGCCGAGACCGTCGAGGGTCATGCCACCCACCTCGTCACCGCCGTGGGCGTTCCTGCCACGCAGATTCGCTTCGACGCGCAGGACCTCGAGATCGAGGACGTCACCATCCAGGGGCGTCCCGAGCCCGCGAAGATCGCCTACGACGGCCGCGTCCTCGACGTCACGCTGTGGGAGCCTCTCCCGGTCGGCGAGCACTGCGCGCTCGTCATTCGCTACAAGGTGAGCAAGCCGCGCCTGGGCCTCTACTTCATCAAGCCGTCGGTCGCGGAGCCGGACCGGCCCGTCCAGGTGTGGAGCCAGAATCAGGACGACGACGCCCGCTACTGGTTCCCGTGCATGGATCATCCGGGCCTCAAGATGACGACCTCGCTCTCGGCGACCGTGCCCGAGGGCTTTCGCGCGCTCTCGAACGGCGTCCCGTCACAGGAGGAGCCCGAGAAGTACTACCAGCCCGGCTGGCTCACGTGGCACTGGCGCATGGACGCGCCGCATCCGGTGTACCTAGTCACGTTGGTCGTCGGGCGCTTCGCCGAGGGCCACGATGCCTGGGACGGCATCCCCGTGAGCTGGTATTGCCACCCGGGGCGGGAGCCCGAGGCGCAGCGCGCGTTCGGCAAAACCGCGGCCATGATGCAGTTCTTCTCCGAGTACCTGCGCGTCCGCTACGCCTGGCCGCGCTATGGGCAGGTGGCGGTCTCGGAGTTCGTCTTCGGTGGCATGGAGAACACGACGCTCACGACGCAGACCGACCGCTGCTTGCACGACGAGCGCGCGGCGCTCGACTACAGCGCCGACTCGCTGGTCGCCCACGAGCTCGCGCACCAGTGGTTTGGAGACCTGGTCACGTGCCGCGATTGGTCGCACGGTTGGCTCAACGAGGGCTTCGCGACCTACTTCGAGGCGCTGTTCGTCGAGCACGACAAGGGCAAGGACGAGTTCGACGAGGAGCTCTTCGAGCTGGCCGAGGACTACTTCAAAGAGGATCGTGAGCGGTATCGGCGCCCCGTCGTGAGCCGCGAGTGGCAAGAGCCGATCGACGTCTTCGATCGTCACCTCTATCACAAGGGCGCCTGGGTGCTGCACATGCTGCGCGCCCGCCTCGGCGACGGGCCGTTTCGCGCGGGGCTGCGCACCTACCTCGAGCGCTTTCAGTTCAACCAGGCCGAGACGAGTGACCTGCGGCGCGCGCTCGAGGACACGACCGGTCGCTCGCTGTCGCGCTTCTTCGACGAGTGGCTCTACCGCGGCGGCTTCCCGGAGCTGACCTTGTCCTCCGAGGTCGATTCGGCGACTGGCACCGTGACGCTCTCACTCGCTCAGGGGGACGGCGAGCCCTACGAGCTCGAGGCGCCCGTGCTCGTCCGCTGGGGCGTGCTGGAGCGCCGTCAACGGATTCGGATGACCCGCAAGTCACAGAGCCTGATGCTCTCGCCTCCGGAGGGCTTCGCGGGCGAGCCGGTGACGCTCGTGTGCTTCGATCCGGACGCGACGCTCTTGGCCGCCACGACCCTCGATCACGCCATGGGGCTGCTCACGCGTCAGCTGACCGACGGTCCCAGCATCCTGCGACGGATCGACGCCGCGCGCGCGCTCGCCAAGAAGGGGGGGCGCACCGCGACGGTCGCGCTCGTCAAGGCGCTCACGACCGATCTCTTCTGGGGCGTCCGAAAGCAAATCGCGCTGGCGCTCGGCGGCCTGGGCGGCAGCGAGGCCGAGGCGGCGCTGATTGCGGCGCTGGGCACCGAGCCGCACGCCAAGGCGCGACGTGGGATCGTCCAGGCGCTCGCCGGATTTCGCACCTCGGAGGCCGTCCGCACGGCCGTCCACGCGCACGCCACGGCCGGTGACGCGAGCTATGCCGTTGAGGGAGAGCTGTTGACCGCGGTCGGCAAGCTCGGCGCCGAAGGCGCGCAGACGCTCTTGGAGAGCGGGCTGTCGCGACCAAGCTTCAGCGAGGTCATTCGCGCCGGTGCGCTGCAGGGCCTGGCGGCGTTGAGGACGGAGGCTGCGCTCGCCCTCGTCGAGGGTCGCACGGCCATCGACCACCCGACGCTCGTGCGGATTTCGGCGATCGCGGCCATGGCGCAGCTCGGCGCCGAGGTGCCGACGCTCCGCTCGCGCGTCGTCGACCACCTGAAGCGCCTCGCCCACGAGCGCGAGTTCCGCCTCCAGATGGCGCTCGTCTCGGCGTGGGAGCAGCTCGGCAGCCCCGACGCGAGCGGCGGCATCGCGACGATTGAGCAACGCGCCGCTGATGGGCGTGTCACGCGGCGCGCCCGCGAGGCTCAGCTCGCCCTCGACAAGTCGCTGGACGCGCAGGCTCCGGTTGCGCGCCTCCGTGACGACCTGGAGCGGCTCAAGCGCGACTATGAGAAGCTGCGCGACCGGGTCGAGCGCTCGGGAACTTGATCCGACCCCACCGGGTCCATACGCTCGACGCCATGTCGAAGTGCCGCGTCGTCGTCGGATGGGCTCTCATGTCGTGGTTTGCCGGGTGCAACATCGAGCCGAATCCGTCGCCGACGTCCCCGGGCGTCAACCTCGGGGGCTCCGGTACGGGCTCGGGGACCGGCTCGTGGACCGGCACCGGGACCGGCGGCACGACCGGCTTCGACGCCGGCACGACACCCTTCTACGACGTGTGGGCTGGCGCGGCCGACGCAAGCGGCGGGACGACCGGCTCCGACAGCGTTGCGTCGCACGATATGACGGCGCCCGCAGATGTGACGCGGCCCCACGATGCGCGCCCGGACCAGACGCAGCTCGAGGACGGCACGGCGGATGCGCCCGAGATGTCCTGGGGCGACCCCGAGGTCTCGCCCGGCGATGACAGCGGGGGCAGCGGCTCGCTCGACTAACCGCCCGTGGCGCGCGGCCGCGTTGTGACGATCTGTCCCGCGCGGCCCGAATCGGCTAGGCTCCGTCCGTGGACCCGCGCACGACTCCGGATCTCGCCACGTTCTGCCAGCATGCTGCGCCCGGGCGCGTCGTGCCCGTCGCTCGCGAGGTCGTCGCGGACCTGCTCACGCCATTGGAGGCGTTCCGGCGCCTCGATCCGGGGCCTGCTGAGGCCGCGTTCCTCCTCGAGTCCGTTCAGGGTGGCGAGCGGTGGGGGCGCTGGTCCTTCATCGGCCTGCAGCCGCGCCGGCTCTATCGCACGCTTGGTCAGCGCGCCGAGACGGTCGATGCGCGCGGCGTCCACGTCGAGGAGGTTCCCGACGCGTTGCACTGGCTCCTCGAGCGCGCCGCCGAGGTCGAGGTCGTGCTCACCGCCGGGCTGCCGACGCGCTTCGTCGGCGGGCTCGTCGGCACGCTCGGCTACGACCTCGTCCGCTTCATCGAGCGCCTGCCAGCGCGCGCCACCGCCGAGCTGCCGGTCTACGACGGCTACCTCATCGAGCCGAGCGTCGTCGTGGCGCTCGACGCGCTCCGGCAGCGGGCGACGCTCATTGCACCGGTCCGCATCGCGCCGGGCGACGACCTCGCCACGGTCTACGCCGCCGCGGTCGCGTCGCTCGATGCCGCGGCCACCGCGCTGGCTCGACCCGCGCCCGAGGTGCCCCCCGCCCCGCGCCGCCCCATCGCTCCGCCCGTGGGCGTCCCGGAGCCGCTGGCCTTCCTCGACGCCGTGAGCCGCGCCAAGGAGTTCGTCGCTGCGGGCGACGTCATTCAGGTCGTCCTGTCCCGACGCTTTGCCATCGACGCCGGCGGCGTCGCGCCGTTCGAGCTCTACCGCGCGCTGCGGCTCGTCAATCCGTCGCCGTACCTCTTCTATCTGCGGTTTCCGGAGTACACCGTCGTCGGCGCGAGCCCCGAGCTCCTCGTGCGACGTGAGGACGACGCCGTCACCGTGCGCCCCATCGCGGGGACGCGCCGGCGCGGAACCACCCCAGAGGACGACGCCGCGATCGAGGCCGAGCTGCGCGCCGATCCCAAAGAGGTGGCCGAGCACGTCATGCTCGTCGATCTGGGACGCAACGACGTCGGGCGCCTCGCGCTGCCGGGCTCCGTCGTCGTCGTCGACCGCTTCGTGGTCGAGCGCTACTCCCACGTCATGCACCTGGTCTCCGGCGTCCAGGGCACCGTCCCGCCGGGCACGTCTCCGGAGGCCGTCTTTCGCGCCACCTTCCCCGCCGGAACGCTGTCTGGAGCGCCCAAGGTGCGTGCGATGGAGCTCATCGAGGCCTTGGAGCCCACCCGCCGCGGCGTCTACGGCGGAGCGGCGGGCTACATCGGCTACGGGCGACAGGCCAACCTGGACCTGGCCATTGCCATCCGTTCCGTCGTGGCCATCGACGACAACTTCTACCTCCAGGTCGGGGCCGGCGTGGTGTTCGACTCGGTCCCCGAGCGCGAGCTGGAGGAGACGAACGAAAAGGCGCGCGGGGTGCTGGCAGCGCTCGAGCTCGCCCGAACGGCGTTCGGGCCTGCGGAGGGCGCGCCATGATCCTGTTCATCGACAACTACGACTCGTTTACCTATAACCTAGTACAGTATTTTGGCATCCTGGGGGTCGAGGTCCTCGTCCGGCGCAACGACGCGCTCCCGGTCTCGGACATCGACGCACTCGCGCCCGCGGCCATCGTCATCAGCCCGGGACCGTGCTCGCCTGCCGAGGCCGGGGTCTCCGTGCCCGTCATCCAGCGCTTCAGCGGCGTGGTGCCCATCCTGGGCGTCTGCCTCGGCCATCAGAGCATCGCGGCGGCGTTCGGCGGGCGCGTCGTCCGGGCCCGTGAGATTCGCCACGGAAAAACGTCCCAGGTCCGCCATGGAGGCGAGGCGCTGTTCGAGCGCATGTCCAATCCGTTCGTCGCCACACGCTACCACTCGCTGGTCGCTGAGCCCGAGTCGCTGCCCACGGTGCTCGAGCCCATCGCGTGGGCCGAGCCGGACGCCCTCGGTCCCGGCGGCGAGATCATGGCGCTCCGGCACCGCACCCACCCAACGTGGGGCGTTCAGTTTCACCCTGAGTCGATCCTGACCGTCGAGGGCCTCGAGGTCCTGCGCAACTTCTGCCACCTCGCGGGGATCGCATGCCGCTGAGGCCGTGGCTCGAGGCCGTCTCGCGGCGGCAGTCGCTCGACGCGACGCAGGCTCGCGCCGCGTTCGAGGTCCTGCTCTCTGGCTCGGCTCCAGCGTCGCAGGTCGGCGGCTTTCTGCTGGCGCTCGAGACGCGGGGACCCAGCGCCGACGAGCTCTTCGGCGCCGCATCGGCCCTTCGGGGTCGCATGATCCCCGTCGAGCACGGCTTGGACACGACCCTCGACACGTGTGGCACCGGCGGTGACGGCGCTCAGTCCTTCAATGTCTCGACCACCGTCGCCTTCGTGTGCGCCGGAGCCGGCATCGCGGTCGCCAAGCATGGCAATCGCGCGGTGTCGAGCCGCGCCGGAAGCGCCGATGTGCTCGAGGCCCTGGGGGTGCCCATCGATCCCGAGCCCGAGCGCGCCGCGCGGTCGCTGCGCGAGGTCGGCCTCTGCTTCCTCTTTGCGCCCGCGCATCATCCGGTCTTGCGCGCGTTGGCGCCGCTGCGGCGCGAGCTCGGGGTGCGCACGCCGCTCAACCTGCTCGGACCGCTCGTCAACCCCGCGTGCACGACGCACCAGCTCGTCGGCATCTACGCGGCGGGTCTGGTGTCCGACTACGCGACGGTCCTGGGACGGCTCGGGGCGCGGCGCGCCATCGTCGTGCGCGGACACGACGGGCTCGACGAGGTCAGCCCGTGCGGTCCGACCGAGCTCGCCGTGTGGAGCGACGGGCACGTGACCCGTGGTGAGACGCGACCCGAGGACCTAGGGCTGGACCCGGTCTCTCTCGACGCGCTCCGAGGCGGCGACGCGCGGGACAATGCCGCGCTCATCCGAGCCGTGCTCGCCGGCGAACGCGGCCCGCGGCGTGACGCGGTCGTGCTCAACGCCGGCTGGGCGCTCTACGCCGCCGAGCGCGCCGACTCCCCACGCGACGGCGTGCTGCGCGCAGCGGCGCTCATCGACGACGGTCGAGCGCGCGAGGCCCTCGAGCGTCTGCTGCGCTGGCATGGAGTCGCGCCATGAGCCGCTTGGCCGCCATCTGCGACCGCCGCCGTGCCGAGGTGCGCGCGTGGGCCCTCTCCGTCGATCTCACCGACCTTCAGCGCCGCGCCGTGCCGTGCACGACCGACGTGCTCACCGCGCTGCGACGCCCCGCCGACGTCGTCACGCCCCGCGTCATCGCCGAGCACAAGCGCCGGTCGCCCTCGAAGGGCTGGATCCGGCAAGGTTCGTCGGCCCCCGACGTCGCCCGCGCCTACGCCGACGCGGGCGCCGCGGCCATCAGTGTCCTCACCGATCTCACGGATTTCGGCGGCACGACCGATGATCTCATCGCCGTTCGCTCGGCCCTTGCGATCCCGGTACTTCGGAAGGACTTCATGCTGTCGCCGCTGCAGATCCTCGAGAGCCGCGCGCTGGGCGCCGACCTCATCCTGCTGATCGTGGCCGCCCTCCAGCCGGGGGAGCTGACGTCCTTGTACCGCCTCGCTACGGACCTCGGCATGACCGCGCTCATCGAGGTCCATGACGCGCATGAGCTCGACGTCGCCCTTCGGCTCGACCCCCGCCTCATCGGCATCAACGCGCGCAACCTGCACACCCTCGAGGTCGACCTCGACGCGTTCGCTGAGCTCGGCCGCCGCATCCCGCCGGGGCCCGTCCGGGTCGCAGAGAGCGGCATGACGACCTCGCGCGAGCTCTTGCGCGCCGCGGCGCTCGGCTACGACGCCGTCCTGGTCGGTGAGCACCTCATGCGCGCGCCCGAGCCAGGGCAGGCGCTCCGTGCGCTGCTTGCGGGGGTCGCACCCACATGAGCACGGCGACTCCGTTGGTCAAGATCTGCGGCGTCACGTCGCCCGAGGACGCCGAGTGGCTCGTCGCCGACGGGCGCGTCGCCTTCCTCGGCCTCAACTTCTGGCGTGGCTCCCGGCGCTGCATTCGCGCGGAGCTTGGGCGCGCGATCTGCGAGGCCGTCGCCGGGCGCGCCACGGTCGTGGGCGTGTTCGTCGATCAGAGCGAGGAGGACGTGCGGCGCGTGCTCGACCTCTGCCCCCTCGACTGGCTCCAACTGCACGGCGACGAGTCGGCCGACTTCGGACGACGCTTCGGCCGCCCGTGGATGAAGGCGGTTCGCCTCAAGGACGCCACGAGCCTCGACGCTATCCCGGACTACGTCATCGACGCTGCGCAGCCCCTCCTCGTGGATGCCTGGTCGAGCGTGGCGCCCGGAGGTACGGGGACCGTCGTCCATCTTGATCTCGCGGCGCGCGCCCGAGCGCTCGCTCCCCGGCTGTTCCTCGCGGGTGGACTGACCGCGGAGAACGTCGGTTGGGCGATTGAGCGGGTAAAACCCTACGCCGTCGACGTCGCGTCCGGCGTGGAGGTGACCGACGTCCCAGGACGCAAGGACCCGCGCCGCGTGCGCGCGTTCCTCGATGCCGTCGAGGCTGCGCGATGAGCCGCATCCTCGCGCTCGCCGTCGTGGTTGGCACGTCGCTTCACGCGCTCGCGCAGAGCCCGCCGGTCGCGCGCGCCATCGAGGACCTGCGCACGTGCACCAAGATCGACAGCGCCCTCTGTCGGACCTTGCCGGGCCGCCTCGCCGCTCATGGCGCCACGTCCGTCATGCCGATTCACGACGCGCTGCCGACGCTGCCGCCCCAGGCCCGCACGCTGGCGGCCATCGCGCTGACCCAGATCGACCACCTCCAGTCGACGAAGCTGCTCGTGGAGCTGGCCCGAAAGGACGACCTGCTCCTGCTGACGGTGGTCATCCCGGCGCTCGGCGAGCGGCAGGGCAAGGAGGTCGATCGCGCGCTCGTCGGTCTGCTCCGGAGCCCTCATCCCCACCTGCGCGGCCTCGCCGCCGAGGCTCTCGGGAAGGCCAAGTCCAAGCGTGACCTCACGCTGGCGGTTCCGGCGCTCCTCCGCGCGTTTCGCGACCCGATCGAGGCGGTGAAGGTCGCCGCGATCGAGAGCGTCGGGCTCATCGGCGATCGCCGGGTGGTGCCGGAGCTGCTCGCCCACCTCAACGACAGTCGCCCGCGGGTCCGCCGCACGGTGCTCTTCGCACTGCGCTTCGTCTCGGACTTGAGCGCGGTCCCCAAGCTGCTCGACCTGCTCACCGACGACGATCTCACGTTCGTCCGCGAGGTCGCCAGCACCCTCGAGAAGCTCACCGGACAACGCTTTGGCCTCGACGTGGAGCTGTGGCGCGGCTGGTGGCGACGGCAGATCGATCTCTGATCGATCTCTGAGCGAGCTCTGAGGCACCGGGCCTCACATTCCGCTTGCGGAGCGCTGAGGGCCGTGCAAGAAGCCCGCGCGTATGCGGACCTTGTCACTCATTGTCGCCTTTTTCGCCGCCGTTGGCTGTGCGTCCTCTGATTCGGAGCCCACGTCGCCCTCGGGCGCCGTCGATGGCGGTGCCTCCGAGGTAATCTCGGCGGACGTAACCCTGACGGCGGACGTCGGCTCCCCGCAGGAGCTTCCGGCGGACACCAACGCGACGCCGCTGGAGGTCGCGCCGACGGTCGATGTCACGTCGGACCTCGGCGGGCCCATCGAGAACCACGGGCCCAACTGCGTCGGCAAGCCCACCTCCTGCGCTGCGGGCACCTCGTGTCAGCAGACCAAGGCACGCGACACGGCCGAGTGCCTCCCGGATCAACCGCTGGAGGCCCCGTGCGGTCCCGGGCTCGGCGGCTGCGTCCTCGGCGCGCAATGCGTCAGCATCGACGACACGCACATCCTCAAGAAGTGTTACGCCGATCTCAAGGACGGTGCCGTGTGCGGAACGGGCCATGGCGGCTGCGCCAAGGGTCTCTCGTGCGGCTACACCGACACGACCTTCAAGGAGCGCCGATGCTACCCGGGGCAGGCGGTCGGAAAGGTCTGCGGCGCCGGAATCGGCGGCTGCGTCGAGGGCGCCTATTGCGAGCAGCCCGTCCAGTACACCGGCAAGGGCGTCTGCGTCGCGATCCCCAAGATCGGCCAGGAATGCGAGGGCGGAGGCTCCCCCTGCGAGGCGGGCAGCCACTGCGTGGGTGGTGGCGGCAACCAGCCGACGTGCAAGAAGGACGTCGGGCTCGGCGACACCTGCGGCTTCAGCTCCGGACGATGCGCCGACGGGCTCGCGTGTGCCAATCAGGGCGCCGGGATGCCCCGCAAGTGCGTCGAGAAGTCCTACGCCGGTCAGAGCTGCTCTCAGTCCAACAGCGCGTGCGTCGATGGCTTGGTGTGTTCGACCGACGGTGAGGCCAATCAGGTCTGCGCGCCCGCCGTCGGTCTCGGCGCCAAGTGCGGCGTCTCCGTGGCGTGTGAGCAGGGCCTCGAGTGCACCAAGGCCGCGGACGGCGCGTCGTACGCGTGCACCGATCCCTGCGAGACCGGCAAGCTCTACGGCAACGGCGCGTGCGACGGCTGCTGGAAGAACGACGTAGACTGCGTCTGCAAGCCGACCTGCGACGGCAAGGCGTGCGGGAGCGACGGCTGCGGCGGCACCTGCGGAGGCTGCACCGGGACTGACGTCTGCGGGCACGACTTCAAATGCGAGGCGCCCTACGTCTCGCCGTGCTGCGCGGCGGGCACGACGGGCAAGGGCTGCCCGACCGACAAGGCCGTCGAGACGTGCATCTGCGCCTTCGCCCCCGGCTGCTGTACGCAGGCCTGGCCCGCGCAATGTGCCGAGTTCGTTCAGGAATCGGGCTGCGGCATCTGCAAGCTCTAGCCTCCTGCAACGCTGCGCAGGCTACGTGCGCGCGGAGAGCCAAGACGTGAGCTTGGGGTAGAGCGCGCGCGGCCCGTTGGAGCCGACCACGGCGCCGACGTGTCCGCCTTGGGTGACGAAGACCTCACTGTCGGTGGCGCCACACGCCTCGTTCAGACCCTTGGCCGCGCCGAGCGGACAGATCGTGTCGCTGGCGGTGGCGATGGTGAGGACCGGGCACGTGATGGCCGCGAGGTTCACGCGCTTGCCGCGCACTGCGTGTTCACCGCGCACCAGTCGGTTCTCTTGATAGAGATCCCGGATGTAAGTGACATACGCTGCCGCTGGAAACGAGACGTTGTCTGAAGCCCACGCCTCGAGCGCCGCGAAGGCCTGGACGGCGCGCGGATCGTGCGCGCGATCGGCGAAGCCGACCCACTTGGCGAGCGTCGCCGTGGGGCGCAGGGCCACGAAGCCCTGCTGCATCTGCTCGGCCGTCATGTTCCCCGCAGACGCGATGGCCTCCGGGTCGAACCAGCGCGCGTCGGTCATGCGCCCGAGCTCGCCGGCCCGCGTGAAGTCGAACGGGCCGAGCAGGTTGATGAGCGCCTGCACCGTGTCCGGCTCGAGCGCCGCGTGGATGCCCGTGAGCGTCCCGCCCATGCAGTAGCCGAGCATCGCCAGCCTGTCGTGTCCGGTCTCGCGGCGCGTGCGGCGGGCCATGCGCGAGAGGCGCGCGACGACCGCGTCCCAGTCGAGGTAACGGTCCTCCGCGTTGGGGGCGCCCCAGTCGAGGCACCACGTGTCGAAGCCGGCCGCAACCAGCGCTTCGACCACGCTGTACCCGGGGCGCAGGTCCAGCACGTACCAACGATTGATCATCGACGGGACCAGCAGCACGGGGGCCCGGTCAGGTCGCGCCGGGACGCTCCCGCGGAAGTGCAGCAGGCGCGCCGTGCCGTCCTCCAGGACCACGTCGTGCGCGGTCGGAGCGAGCGGCGGCGTGAGGAGCCCGAAGGCCCCTGCGCCGCCGTCGACGTGTCCGCATGTCTCGGTTCCGACCGCGGCGAACACGCTCAGGCCACCGGGGGCGTGAGGTGCTCGGCCGTCTTCTTCGCCGTCTCGAGGGACAGGCGGCGTAGCTCTGCCGAGAGCTGCGCGGTGTAATCGACCGTGGCCTTCATCACGCGGGCCATCTCGTCCACCGCCTGATGGGCCTGCACGACCGTGCGCGCCTCGACCTTGGCCAGCTCTTCGTAGGCCGCCGTCATGCGGCCGACCGACTCGGTCATCCACTTCGTCCACGCGGCCGACGCCACGTGCGGCTGCATGAACGTGAAGGGCGCAAACGTCGCGAAGGGCGGCTGCTGGGCGCTCCCTTGCGCTTGAGTGTCCACCTTGGGTTCCGCCTTGGTCTCTGCCTTGGTCTCTGCCTTGGTCTGCGTCTTGGGGTCGAACTCGATCTTCTCGGCCATGGGATACCTCTCTGAGTGCTCAATGGTGCAGTGCAGCGAGCTTCCGCCTCGGCCGCTCGCCCCGCGGCGCGCATCGCCACGGTGAGGCAAGGCTAGGAGAGCCCCTCCAACTCGTCAAGAGGGAATTTTTGCACCTGCAAAAAGTCGATGACCTGGCTACTTCTCGCGGCGCTTGCCGACGCGCTTCTTGAGCTCCTCGATCTCCCGCCGCAGCGAGGCCAGATCGTCACGTGCCGGCTCGGGGCTCTCTGCCGGGGGCGAGGGCGCAGGCGGGGCCGAGGGCTCAGACGTGCCGCCAAAGAGCTTGCCGAGCACGCTCGCGGGCGAGAAGGGCATCTGGAACGGCATCTGCGTCACCGGATAGAACGGCGTGAAGACCTGCATCCCGCGCTTGGCCTGGAGGTACATCTCGAGGAACGCCGTGAGGTAGCGGCCGAGGAATTCGGCGAGGTGATCGTCCCCCATGCGGATGAGCTGTGTGAGCAGCGGCACCGGGAGCAGCTTCGAGGCACCGCGGCTCTCCAGGATGATCTGCGCCAGCGTCGCTTGCGTCAGGTCCTCGTTGCTGCGAGCGTCCACCACCGTCACCTCGGTGCCCTTGCGGATGCGGTCCGCGAGCTCCTCCTGGGTGACGTAGCGGCCCTCTCCGACGACGTAGAGGCGACGATTCGAGTATTTCTTGATGAGCATCGCGCCCTCCCGCAGGCTCTACGCTATCACCCGAGGGGGCGCTGCAAAAGGGCTTGACGCCTCCGCGCCCGCTTCGCTACGCTCGGGCGATGTTGCGGTGCAGCATCCTGGGCGCCACAATGAGCTTCAATCGACGCACTCAGCGACAGTGCGCCGCACCATGACGCGCGAGCAGCAAGGAGCAAGCATGAATCCAGCATGGGACCAGTGGAAGAAGAGCTTCGACGCCTGGGAGAGCGCCACGGCGAGCTACCTCGAGGGTGTGATGCGGAGCCCGCTCGTCTTGGAGCCCGCCGGCGCGCTCATGACCGCGCTCTTCAAACAGAAGGCGCTCGTGGATCGCGCGGTCGCCGGCGTCTGGAGTTCGGTCGGTCTGCCGACCCGTCGCGATCAAGAGCGCGAGCTCCATGCGCTCAGCCAGATCCAGAGCCGGCTCATCGACCTCGAGGACAAGCTGGCCGACCTCGAGACGCGCCTGGCGCAGACTGATCCCAAGGGCAAGAAGGGGGCCCGCGGGCCGGTCGAGCGGCCGTCGTGATCTCGGATCTCTCGCTCTTCGACCGCCTGAGCGCCGCGCCAAGGGCGGTCTTCGACGCGCTGGAGGCGCGCGGCGATCGCGTCCGCTTTCGGGTGGCCGACACAGGCGAGACCGTGACCTGGCGCGCGTACGCGGAGCAGATCGAGAGCTACGGGCACGCGCTGCTCGCCCTCGGGCTCCGTCCGGGGGAGCGCGCCGCCGTCTTCGGCGACAACTCGGTCGCCTGGGCGGCCGCGTCCTTGGCGGTCCAGGCGGTCGGCGGCGTGCTGGTGCCCATCTATGGCGCGAGCACTGCCGACCAAGTGGAGTACATTGTCAACAAGGCCCAGATTCGCGTTCTGTTCACCGATGTAGCGCACGCCTCCCGCCTGCCGGCCATGCTGCCGACCCTGGGCCTCGACGCCCCGGACACCTGGGAGCCGCTGGCGTCACTGTCGCGTACCAGGGACCCTGGCGCGGTTCGCGCGGCCATGGACGCCATCGATCTCGATCGGCCCGGGCTCATGCTGTTCACCTCCGGGACGACCGGCCACCCCAAGGGCGTCCCGCTCACGCACCGCAATGTTGCCGTCAATGGGCGCGACTGGCTCCGCTCCAACGCCCCCGCGCTCACGCTCGACGCCGAGTCGGACCTGCTCTGGCTGCCCATGAGCCACATCTTCGGCTTTGGCGAGCTATGCCTCGGCAACACGCTGGGCTTCGAGACCACGCTGTGCTCGCCCGCCCAGGTCCTCGACCAGCTCCCGCGCGTGCGTCCAACCGTGTTCATGTCCGTCCCGTCGCTCTGGGAGAAGCTCGCGCGGCTCGTGCAGGACGAGGCGCCGTCCGAGGTGCGCGCGCGCCGGCTCCGGGAGGCCACCGGAGGCCGGCTGCACTTCTGCCTCTCCGGCGGTGCGGGGCTCAAGCAGGAGGTCAAGATCGCGCTTCGAGAGCATGGGCTCCTCGTGCTCGAGGGCTACGGGCTTACCGAGGCCTCTCCCACGCTCACGCTGAACCGGCTCGAGGCCTATCGCTTCGACTCCGTGGGCCAGCCCCTGGCCTCGGTCCGCGTGCGCCTCGCGGCTGACGGCGAGATCCTCGCTGCGGGCGAGAGCATCTTCGCCGGCTATCACGAGGATCCGGAGGCCACCGCCGCGGCGTTCGAGCTCGCCGACGACGGGACGCGGTGGCTCAAGACCGGCGACGTGGGCGAGTGGACCGAGGACGGCTTCCTTCGCATCGTCGACCGCAAGAAGGACATCCTGGTCACCTCGGGTGGCAAGAACGTGCCTCCGCAGAACATCGAGCTGCGGTTTCAGACCGATCCGGTCATCCAGCATCTGGTCGTCTACGGCGACGGCAAGCCCTATCTCGTCGCGGGGGTGTGGGTCCATCCCGGCGCTCCCGAGGCTGCGATCGCCGACCGCATCGCGGCCGTCAACGCCACGCTCGCGCGGCACGAGACCATCAAGCGCTTCGTCGTCGTCGACGTCCCGCTGTCGGTGGAGGCCGGGCTGCTGACCAGCACGCTCAAGGTGCGCCGCAAGGCCGTCTACGAGCGCTTCCGCGCGCAGTTCGAGGCGCTCTACGCGTGAACCTGCGCCTGCCAGCCCGCCGCGCGGTCGGTCAGACCCCCGCCGACGTCATCTACACCGAGGCCCAGTGGCGCCTGCTGCGCTACCGCTCCACCGAGCCTGCGCAGCACCACACGCCGTTGCTCCTGGTGCCGTCGCTGATCAATCGCCACTACGTGCTGGATCTCCTGCCCGACAAGAGCTTCGCGGCGTGGATGGTCGCTCAGGGCCACGACGTCTACATCATCGACTGGGGCCGTCCGCGACCCGAGGACCGGTACCTGTCGTTCGACGACGTGTGCGACCGCTACCTGGGCCACGCCCTCCGACGAACGCGCGAGGCCGGTCTCAATGGTCGCTGGCCCCACGTACTCGGCTACTGTCTCGGCGGGACACTCGCGGCCATTCATCTGTCCGCGCACCCGGAGCGCGCGAGCGGGTTCGTGGCGTTGGCCACTCCGGTCGCCTTCAACGACGACGGCCTCCTGACGTTCTGGTCCCGCGTCCGCGCGCTCGACCTCGAGGCCCTCCACGCCGGCCTTGGGAACATGCCGTGGCCACTCATGCAGGCCGGCTTCAACCTGCTGCGCCCCACCCTGCCGCTGGTCAAGCTCGTCGGCCTCGCGGAGAAGCTCGTCGACCCCGAGGGGGCCGAGGCGGTCGAGGGCATCCTCGCGCTCGAGACGTGGGGGAGCGACAACGTGTCGTTCGCCGGGCGCTGCTTCAAGGAGTACATCCAGGGCCTTTACCGCGACGATGCGCTCATGAAGGGCACCTTCGCCCTGTCGGGTCGACCGGCGCGGCTCGAGCGCCTCACCGCTCCCCTGATGGCGATTACGTTCGAGAACGACACCATCGTTCCCAAGTGCAGCTCGGTCCCGCTTCTGGCCGCCGCGGGCTCCGCCGACAAGACCCATGTGCACCTGCCTGGCGGACACGTCGGCGCGGTCGTCTCGCGCAAGGCCGCGACCTCGCTCTGGCCGCGCATCTCGTCCTGGCTCGGCGCGCGAGACGCCTGAGCTCGCGCGTGCGCCTCGTCGTCGTCAACACGAACCCACACGCCTCCACCCGAGCGGGCACCCGTGCCCTCGTCTCCGCCTTTCGGAGGCGGCTCGGCCCGGCGGACACGGTCGTCGAGCGCCACTTCGCGCGCTTCGATGCCGCCTGGCTTGCATCGCACGCGGACGGCGTCATTCTGGGTCCTCAGGGGACGCCGTTCGAGGCCTACGGACCGGCCGCCCGCGAGCACCTGTTTTGCACCCTTCGCGGCCTGACCGTGCCGACGCTCGCCATCTGCGGCGGACATCAGGCACTCGTGCTGGCCCACGGCGGCACGATCGCGCCCGTCTCGGGCCAGCCGCTAGGCGGCTCGTATGCCGGACTCGAAAAGCAGGTCGGCCCCAAAGCGGTGCAGATCCACGTCGCGGGCGACCCGCTGGTCTCCGCGCTGCCTCCCACCGCCTGCCTCGTGGCCAGCCACGTCGAGGCCGTCTCGGTCCTTCCTGACGCGTTCGAGCTTGTGCTCATCGGCGCGCCCGGCACGCCCTGCCGCGTCCAGGGCGTGCGGCTTCGCGGCCTTCCCGTCTGGGGCCTTCAGGGACATCCCGAGCGTGGCGCCGACGGCGGCGTGCTCCTCGATCGGTTTGTCGCCCTCGTGCAGTCCTCCCGAAGTTCGATTTAGCCTGGCGAGTGGAAATCCCCAGAGGATTCCATCACCATCCGGCCGATGGGGGTTCGCAGCGTCTCAGTCACAGTGGCCGCGTGGTCGGTCCTGGCGTGTAGCGCCCCGTCTCCGACCTCCGAGCCGGCCAATGGCGCGGCGACCGACGTGCTCGGTGAGCTCGCATCCATCGACATCGCGACCGAGCTCTCCGGCAGCGGTGCCGAGCTCCTCATGCCTACAGACCTCCCCGACACCGACGCCGCAGCTCCGACCGCGTGCACCCCGTGCGACGCCGCAGGCGGCTGTTCCGGCGGTCTCCTCTGCGTCGATCTGGCCGCGAACGCGACCCCCGCGCGCGCCTGCCTGGCGCCCTGCGCGGCCGGCGCATGTCCGCACGGCTTCACGTGCGTCAGCGGTACCTGTCGCCCGTCGAGCGCGGACTGCGGCTGCCTGCCAGCATCCGCAGGTGCCACGCGGCCCTGCGAGCAGGCCAACGGCGCTGGCACCTGCTCTGGCCTCGCGACCTGTACGGGCACCTCTTGGGGGTGCGACGCGCCGACGCCGATGGCCGAGGCGTGCAACGACCAAGACGACGACTGCGACGGCCTGACCGACGAGGGTAATCCCTCCGAGGCCTGTGCCTTGACGAACGCGCTCGGGACCTGTCAGGGCAAACGCGCGTGCCTGGCCGGGGGCAAGGTCGGACCATGTCAGGGCCCGGTGCCGCAGTCGGAGAGCTGCAATGGCCAAGACGATGACTGCGACGGCCAGACGGACGAGGACGTCGTCATCGAGCCGTGCGCGGTGACCAACGCGGTGGGCACCTGTACCGGCGTCAAGCCCTGCGCGGCCGGTCAGGTGCAGCCCTGTACTGCGGCCACGCCCGCGCCCGAGACCTGCGACGGCCAAGACGACGACTGTAACAGCCAGGTCGACGATGGGCTCGACGCGGTGCCCTGCGACGTGACCAATGCCCACGGCACGTGCGTCGGCGTCGTCGCGTGTCAGGCCGGCAAGGCGCTCGCGTGCTCGGCGCTCACACCTGCGCCGGAGACCTGCAACGGGCTCGATGACGACTGCGACACGGTCGTCGACGACGGCGCACCGCCCGTCCCCTGCGCCATCACGAACGCCGCGGGGACTTGCGCAGGCCTGCGTCAGTGCGGCAGCGACGTGTGCGCGGCGGCCACGCCGGCCTCCGAGGTGTGCAACCTCAAAGACGATGACTGCGACGGGAAGACCGACGTTGGCCCGATCGGTCTCGACTGCACTGTCGATGGGGACAAGGACGGTGTCTTCGATTTTCTCGACAACTGTGTGACCATCGCCAACGCGACCCAGCTCGACACCGACGGCGACGCAATGGGTGACGCCTGTGACGACGACGACGATGACGACGGCGTCTTGGATGCCGCGGACGTCTGTCCTCTCCTCGACGATCCGCTCCAGACGGACACCAACGTCGATGGTCAAGGCGACGTGTGCGATCCCGATGACGACGGCGACGGCGTCCTCGACGGCTTCGACACCTGCCCCCAGCTCGCCACCGACGCCCAGCACGACCTCGACCAGGACGGGCAGGGCGACGAGTGCGACAGCGACGACGACAACGACGGCATCGGGGACCTCACGGACCTCTGCCCGCTCATCGCGGACCCCGGCCAGGAGAACCACGATGGCACCGGGGGCGGCGACGCCTGCGATCTGGACGACGACAACGACGGCATCCCCGATCTCGAGGACAACTGCCGGATCACCGCGAATACGGGCCAGTTCGACCTGGACGCCGATGGCGACGGCGACGTCTGCGACGACGATGACGACAACGACAGCGCCCTGGACATCAATGACACCTGCCCGACGCTGTCGTCGACCGACCTCACCGACACCGACAACGACGGACTCGGCAACCCGTGCGATACCGATGACGACGGCGACGGCGTCCTCGATCCGTACGACCACTGCCCATTGACCAAGGACACGGGCCAGGCCGACACCGACCTGGATCTCATCGGCGATGCGTGCGACCTCGATGACGACGGCGACGGCATCTACGACGACGACGATGACTGCCCCGTGGACTACAACCCGCTGCAAGAGGACCAGAACCAGGACGCGATCGGTGACGCGTGCAGCGACGACGACGACGGCGATGGGGTCTCTGACGATGCGGACAACTGCCCCAAGGTCGTCAATTCGGCGCAGGGCGATCTCGACACCGACGGCGAGGGCGACAGCTGCGACCTGGACGCCGATGGCGACGGCTGGCCCAATGGTCAGGACAACTGCCCGCTGGCTGCCAATGTCAGCCAGGTCGACCTCGACCACGACGCGGTCGGCGATGCTTGCGACGCCGACCTGGACGGCGATGGCGTCAAGAACGTCTTCGACCTCTGTCCGACCGTCGCCAACCCGCTCCAGACGGACAAGGACAGTGACAAGTTAGGCGACCAGTGCGATCCCGATCTCGACGGTGACGGTCTGCCCAACGGGAGCGACACGTGCCCGACTGTCGCCGATCCGCTGCAGCTCGACACCGACCAGGACGGCACGGGCGACGCCTGTGATGGCGATCTCGACGACGACGCCGTTCAGAACGGACCGGACAACTGTCCGGCCTTCTTCAACCCCGACCAGGCCGACGCCGACCACGACGGGCTCGGCAACCTGTGCGACGGGGACGACGACGCGGACTTGATCCCGGACTACCTGGACAATTGCCCTGTCGATGTGAACCCCGACCAGGTCGACACGGACAAGGATGGGCTCGGCGATCCCTGCGACAACGATGAGGACAAAGACGGCGTCAAGAACGCGGCTGACAACTGCCTGCTGGTGCCCAATCCGGCGCAGACCGACACGGACAAGGACGGCTCGGGCGACGCGTGCGACACTGACGACGACGGCGACGGGATCCCCGACGGCTCCGATCGTTGCCCCAAGGTTCCCGACCTCGAGCAGCTCGACGCCGACCTCGATGGCCACGGTGACGCCTGTGACGAGGATGACGACGACGACGGCGTGTTGGACGTGCTCGACAGCTGCTCGACGGTGTGGAACCCCAATCAGCTCGACTTCAACGGCAACGGCGTCGGCGACGCGTGCGACGGCGATGATGACGGCGACGGGGTCGCCGACGCGACGGACAACTGCGTGTTGGCGGCGAACAAGGCGCAGCTCGACGTCGATGGCGACGGTCAGGGCGACGCATGTGATCTAAACGCCGACGACGACGTCCACCCCAATGCGACCGACAACTGCCCACTCGTGGTCAACGACGCTCAGGTCGATCTCGACGGCGACGGCCTGGGTGACCCGTGCGACAGCGATCGCGACGGCGATGGCGTCGCCAATGCGACCGACAATTGCGCAAGCGTTGTCAATGCGGGCCAGGCCGATCTCGACCTCGACGGGCTCGGCAACGCCTGCGACAGCGACGTCGACGGCGACGGCGTTCTCAACGCGTCGGACAACTGTCCGTTCGTCTCGAACAGCAACCAGACCGACGTCGACCAAAACGGCAAGGGCGACGTCTGCGACACCGACGCAGATGCCGATGGCTACCCGAACGCCGACGACAACTGCCCATTCATCGCCAATGGCGATCAGAGCGATCTCGACGGGGATCTGCTCGGGGACGCCTGCGACCCAGACGATGACGGTGACGGCGTCGCTGATACCAAGGATCTCTGCCCGACCGCGGCCGATCCGGCGCAGGCCAACCTCGACCAGGACGCACTGGGAGATGCCTGTGATCCGGACCGAGACGGCGACGGCGTCTCGAACAACCTCGACCTGTGCCCCAATGCGGCCGATCCGACGCAGACCGACACGGACAAGGACGGTCAGGGCGACGCCTGTGATGCCGACGATGACGCCGATGGGCTCGTCGACGGGCTGGACAACTGCCCCACGGTCGTCAACCCGGCGCAGAAGAACACGGACAAGGACGAGAAGGGGGACGCCTGTGATCCCGACGATGACGGCGACGGGGTCACCGACCTCCTCGACGGTTGTCCGACGATCGCCGACCCGAAGCAGCTCGACACCGACGACGACGGCCAGGGCGATGCCTGTGATCCCGATCTGGACGGCGATGACGTCGCCAACGGGCTCGACAACTGCCCCACCCTCGTCAACACCGATCAGGCCGACGCGGACAAGGACGGGGCCGGCGACGTCTGCGACAAGGACCTCGACGGCGACGGCGTCCAGGACGTCTCGGACAACTGCCCGACCACCAAGAACCCCGGGCAGCAGGACCTCGACAGCGACGGCTTTGGCGATGCCTGCGACTCCGATCGGGACGGGGACGGCCTCGACAACGGCCTCGACAACTGCGCCGACGCGTCGAACGCGACGCAGCTCGACAGCGACGGTGACGGCGACGGCGACGCGTGCGACTCCGACGACGACTCCGATGGCGTGCCGGACGCGAGCGACACCTGCCCCTTGCTGGCCGATCCGGACCAGTTCGACGATGACAAGGATGGCGTGGGCAACCTGTGCGACCCCGATCGCGATGGCGATGGAGTGGCCAACGTCAAGGACACCTGTCCGACTCTTGCCAACGTCGATCAGCTGGACACCGATGGCGACAAGGCCGGGGACGTGTGTGATATTGATGACGACGACGATGGCGTCTATGATGGCCTCGACAACTGCCGACTGGCCAAGAACCCCACGCAGACCGACGCGGATGGCGACAAGGCGGGGGACGCGTGCGATCCAGATGATGATGACGACACTGTCCTCGATGGGACCGACAACTGCCCGTTGACCAAGAACGCGGGTCAGGGGGACAACGACCTCGATGGCGTGGGAGACGCCTGCGATGGCGACGACGACAACGATCTCGTCGTGGACACGGCGGACAACTGCCCTCTCGGAGTCAACGCGGACCAGGTGGACTCCGACGGTGACAAAGCGGGCGACGCCTGCGATGCCGACGACGACAACGATCTCGTGCTCGACGCGACGGACAACTGCCGCGTCGTGAAGAACGCGGACCAAAAGAACAACGAAGGCGACGCGACCGGTGACGCGTGCGATCCTGACGACGACAACGACCAGATTCCTGACGTCTACGACAACTGCGTGTTCGCGGCGAACACCGACCAAAAGGACACGGACTTCGACGGCTCCGGCGATGCCTGCGATCTGGACGACGACAATGACACCGTGAAGGACGCCACGGACAACTGTCGCACCACGGCCAACCTCGACCAGAAGGACAGCGACGGCGATGGGCTCGGCGACGCCTGCGACGCGGACTTCGATAACGACGGGGTCATCGACGCGTTCGACAACTGCCCGTCGGTCGCGAACCCCGATCAGGCGGACCTGGACTTCGATCTCGCGGGGGACGTCTGCGATGCCGACGACGACGACGACGGACTGTTCGATGGTCAGGACTTGTGTCCTAAGCAGTGGAACCCGGATCAGAAGGACACCGACAAGGACGGTCTCGGAGACGTCTGCGACTCCGATGACGACGGCGATGGCGTGCCGGACTCGAAGGACAACTGCCCGACCCTCGCCTTCGCTCCCACGCTCGATACGGACAAGGACGGCCAGGGCGATGCCTGCGATCCCGACGACGATGGGGACGCGCGCGTGGACATCGCCGACAACTGCCCCATGGTCTTCAACCCGAACCAGAGCAACCTCGACTACGACGAGCTCGGCGACGTCTGCGATCCGGACATCGACAACGACGAAGACCCCAATGTGACCGACTGCGACCCCGTGAGCCCGTTCATCGGCCACGGGCAGCCCGACGTCTGCAACGGCAAGGACGACAACTGCGACGGTCAGACCGACGTTGGCGGCCCCGGCTGCCTGAACACCTACGCCGACGCGGACAAGGATGGCTACGGCAGCAACACGAACATCGTCTGTCAGTGTCAGCTCAAGCCGGGTTACCTGACTACGTTCGGCGACTGCGACGACGGCAACGCGGCGGTCCACCCGGGAGCCACCGAGATCTGCGGCAACGCGCTCGACGAGGACTGCGTCGGCGGCCCGGGTGGCTTTGGCGTCTATCAGCTGCCGGTCGACGTCACGAGCCCCTACTCGTACCCCGGGCTACCGGTGCGTATCGACATCACCGATCCCAAGGTGCTCGGCCACCTCAACGGCAAGTCGGGAACGTTGAGGCTGTTCGTCGAGCCGCCGGAGGACCCGTGGAACTCCCCCACGCCGTCGCTGCCCTACTGGATCGCGCGTGAGATCCCGGGTCAGCTCATCTCGCTCTGGGTCAAGATGGACGCGGTCGGTAGCTACACCTTGACGGTATGGCTCTACTACGGCCACCCTGCGCCGCCCGCGAGCAATCCCAACTCCGTCTGGGACTACTTCAACGGATTCGACATCGAGGACCCGGCAAGCTTCGACCTCGGCGACGTCTCGGCTCCATCGCCCTTCGTCATCCAGGCGATCACGTCGCCCTACGCCTCGACACCCCGGGCGATGGAGGTCGGCTTCACGCTCGGTCCCTGCCAGTCGGGAGCCACGCTGAACGTCATGCGCACGTTCGTCAACTCCAACGCCGGCCTTCAGCGTGTCGGTCTCTTCGGCCGGACCTCAGCATGCGCGTGTGACCAGAGCCTGCGCGTCATCATCGAGGACAAGACGGTCCTCGCCGTCACGAACCCAGGAGAGCTCGCGCCGTTTGACGCGACCGTCGAGCTCGCCGACGGCGCTCACACGTGGAAGGCCGGCATGTACGTGAGCTATGGCTGTGGTGGCTACCACGGCGCCATCATCGACGACCTCTTCATCGGCCCGGCCATCAGCCCCGACCCGACGGTCAGCGTGCGCTCCGCCGATGAGGCGCTCTGGTGTCCTTAGCGGGTGAGCTCAGACCACGCCGTAGGAGGCCTTTGCGGTCTCCAGGTCGATGAGGAGTTCTTCGCCACCGGCGCCCTTCATGATCCGGTCGGTCGTCCACGGGTCGTACTCGAAGTGCTTGATGATGCGCCCGAAGACCTCCTTCAGCGCGCGGGCTCCCAGGCGCGGGTTCTCCGCGGCCTTGTCCGCGACATAGAACATCGCGTCGTCGGTCATGCGCATCTTGACCCCGTACTTGGCGAAGTACTCCTGCGCGATGGGGTAGATGGCGTCAGGTGTATCGCGGAAGATGGTGAGCAGGTCCTTGGGCCCCAGGTTGCGCAACGTGATGATGGAGTCGAAGCGCGCGATGAACTGCGGCGTGATGCCATAGGCGAACAGGTCGTTGTGGAGCAGGTGCTGCGCAAGGTTGAAGACGATCTGGCGCTCGATGCTCCCGTCGGCCTTGGTCACGAGCTTCCAGGGCGGGTTCTTCCCGTGCGCCGTGACCCGATCGAAGACCTGATCGTAGAGGTCCTCGAACGCCCCGCCGGCGATGAAGAGGATGCCTCCGGTGTTGATGGGCACCATCGACGTGTGCTCGGCGCCGCGGAGATCGTGCCGAATGGGGACGAGTTGGATCTCGCTCTCCATGAGCGTGAGCAGGCTCTCCTGCGCGATGATGCCGGTGACGTTGGGTTTGTCGCCCACGTGGCTGCGGATCTTGTCGACCTCGTCGATGAACACGATGCCGTGGCTCACGGCCTTCTGGAGCTGCTCGATGGGCGCGTCCGCCCCAAACCTGGCGCGGGCCTCGGTCACGAGCTTCTCCAGGATGGCCGTCGACTGCATGCCGCGGCTGGCGAGGTCGGCGAGCAGGTTCGCGTTGATGCGCACGACCGTGCCGTACTCCTTGAACGTGTCGCTTTGGCGCAGCAGCAGCTCGACGGCCTTCATGATGGTCGTCTTGCCCGAGCCGGAGTTGCCGATCATCAGGATGTTGCCGGTTCGGTGGCCGATGAGGTGCTTGTACAGCGCGACCGAGACCTCCTTGGCCGCAGGCGTCTGACCGATGACGAACTTCTTCATCCACTCTTGAATCTCAGGGGGTTTCATCGTGCCTCCGTGCGCGCGCTGGCTCTGACGCGGGATCGCGCGAGCCGGGGGTTGTACCAGCCAGGCCCGAGCCGTCAACGCGTCTCGCGTCGCGTGCGTGCTCGCCTTGCCTCGCCCCCGCAAGTGGGCTATAGGGCCCGGGTCACTCATGACCCTGGGGGACGTTCCATGACCGTCGTAGCTGCCGCAACATCCACCGGTGCCCATGCCTCGGGCGCCACGAACCTAGCGACCGAGCGCACGCGCCAGATCCTCAGCTGGTACAACGGCCAGCCTCCCGGCGTGCTCGCCAACCTGTATCGCCTGCTGCACCACGGGCGCCTTGCGGGCACCGGCAAGCTGGTCATCCTTCCGGTGGATCCGGGATTCGAGCACGGCCCGGCCCGGAGCTTCGCGCCCAACCCGCCGGGCTACGATCCGCGCTATCACGTCGAGCTCGCCATCGCGTCGGGCTGCAACGCGTACGCGGCTCCGCTCGGCTTCCTCGAGGCCGTGGCTGCTGACTACGCAGGTCAGGTGCCGCTCATTCTCAAGCTCAACAACAACGATAGCCTGACCAAGTCCTCGGACCCCTGCTCCGCGATTACGGGCTCGGTCGGCGACGCGCTCCGCTTGGGCTGCACGGCCATCGGCTTCACGATCTACCCGGGCTCCGCCTACAAGAACGACATGATGGAGCAGATTCGCGACCTCTCGGAGGAAGCGCGCTCCGTCGGACTCCCCACGGTGATGTGGTCCTATCCGCGTGGCGCGGGCCTCTCCAAGGAGGGCGAGACCGCCATCGACGTCGTCGCCTACGCCGCGCAGGTGGCCTGCCAGCTCGGCGCGCACATCGTCAAGGTCAAGCCGCCCACCGCTCACGTCGAGCAGGTCGAGGCGCGCAAGGTCTACGAGAAGTACGAGATCCCCATCGCCACGCTCGCCGACCGCATTCGCCACGTCGTCCAGAGCTCGTTCAATGGGCGGCGGATCGTCATCTTTTCCGGCGGCGAGGCCAAGTCCGACGCTGCGATTCTGGAGGAGATCCGCGAGCTGGCGCGCGGCGGCGCCTTCGGCAGCATCGTCGGCCGCAACGCGTTCCAGCGGGATCGCGCCACTGCGATCGCGCTACTGCAGGAAATCATGGACATCTACGCGGCCGCCTAGGTCGGCAGGTGACGTCAGGCTCAGTGCGCTATCGGATTCATCGCGACCTGGCGTGGCGTGCCATCGACGAGCACGTCTTCGCGATCACGCCCGACGGACGGCAGCATGAGCTCGCCGGCGACGTGGAGCGGCTCGTGTGGCAGGCCTTGGAGTCCGGTCCGTGCTCCAGAGACGCGCTCCTCGCGGCGGTCCTCGAGGGCTTCGACGCAGAGCCCACGGGCCCCGAGCGCGTCGGATCGGACCTCGACGTTTTTCTGGGAGATTTGCTCCTGGCCAAGGTCGTAGAAATGATCGAATGACGAAGAAGTGGCCCTCGGGTCACTAATCTTCGGCGGAGGTGCGCCCGATACCCCCCTGTGGGTCGACGCGCACGAAGCGGAGGGCAGCATGCGGACAATCGAGGGGCAGTCATTCATCCGGTCGGTCGTGACCACGGTCATGGCGGGGCTCGCCATCGTCACGAGCGGTGGCCTTCAGGCCTGCGCCGGCTGTGACGACACGAGCATCGAGGGCGAGATCAGCGACGTCCCCATCACGGGCCTCGACGCCCGCGACGGCAGCGGCGATGGGAGCTCCGGCGGTGAGACCAGCGCCGACGTCGCCGACGCTCAGCCCGACACCGACGGGTCGACCGCGGACTCCGGCGATGGCCAGGACGGAGACACCAACCCCGCCAATCCTTCGCTCAAGTGCACGCTGCGGACCGCGGCAGGCTTTACCGCCTTTGGGCCACCCACGGCGCTGTCCTTGACCGCCGCGGACGAGCCGACCAACTACGCCGCCTCACCGGGCCTCCAGTTCGACCTGCGCATGGAGACGTCGCGGGTCGCCGCGGGTGCCGAGGTCAAGCTCACCATCACGCCGCCCAACGGCGCGCCAGCCTCCAACTCGGCGACCGTGGCCGCTACGGGTGACACCTCGGGTCGCGCCGACCTGACCAACGTCACGCTGCAAGTGGGCGCTTCGACGCTCACCGTCGAGACCACCGCCGCAGATGGCTCCAAGCTGACGTGCGAGCCCACGGTCGTCACCGTCGTCGCAGAGTCGTGTGCTGCGACCATCGCCCCCGTCGCTCCTGGATGCGTCACCGCCGATGCCGACGCCGTCGCCGCGGGCGTCCAGGCCGCGTTCGTCGTCACGCGCACGGCGGGCTCATGCACCGACGTCGCCCTCGAGGTCACCGACGCTCAGGGCGTCACCAAGACGACCGCCAAGTCCGCGCTGGCCGGCAACGGCACGGCTACGGTGCTCGCCACGGTCAGCTCCGCCGCGAGCGTCGATGGCGTCACCGCCCAGGTCACGGCTCTGTTGTCCAGCACGGCGGGCGCGGCCGCGGGCAAGTCCGCGACGCTCGCGATTCAGGTCGACACCCAGGTTCCGGCCGTCACGCTCGACTCACCGGTTGCGGCGTCGCTTGGCCTGGCGGACGACGCCGACGGCAACGCTGGCGACGGCAAGCTCACGCTCACCTTCGGCGGGACCTCCGGCGCCGCGGGCCCGATTCAGCTGCTGTCCAACGGTGTCGCCTTGGCCAGCACGACCGCTGGCGGCGCGACCGCTCCCTACACGTGGAGTGCGCAAGGCGTCTTCACGGTCGATGGCGTCTATGCCATCGAGGCACGGGCGACCGACGCGTGCGGGAACGCCGGGACGGCGACGAAGTCCTATACGATCGCGGTCTCGAAGGCGGCGTTGGCGATCACGACTCCAGCGGCAGGGGCCTCGCTGCTCGCGAAGAACGATGGGACGCCGTCAACGGCTCTCGTCTACGAGACGGCCTTCACCGTCACGGCCTCCAAGCTCGCCTTCCCAGCGACGCTGACGGTCAAGTGTCAGGTCCAGGGTGCCGGCAACCCGTTCGTCACCGTCGGCAGCGCCACCTTTGCGGCGCAGAGCGCGGGCGACCTCTACATCGTGCCCGTCGCCATCGACGTGTCGGTCGTGGGTCAGAAGGTCGCCTGCTTCGTCGAAGATGCGGGGACCAACCCGGCGCAGTCGGCGTTGAGCGCGTTGGGTGTCGGGCTACCGGCTCCGGCCATGACCCTGATCGCCCCGCTCGTGGGCGCCGTAGCGGCTGCCACGCAGCTCACCGTGAGCGGCACCACGCAGAACCTCGACGCTGTGATCCCGACCTTGTCGGTGACGACACCGACCGCCACCATCTCGTCGTTGGCCGCGCCATCCGGAGTCGTCGGCGGCGGGTTCACGTACACGATGCATCTCACGACCGACGGTACCGCGACGGGCGCTACCCTGGCTGACGGCGTCTACACCATCGGCGTCAGTGCCACCGACGCGTTTGGCAATGCCGTCGCCGCGGTGCGCGACATCCGCCTCGACCGCACGGCGCCGGTGTTGACCATCTACGCGCCTGCCAAGGCCACGCTCAACCCGATCGACGATCCCGACAGCAATGCGACGCTGGCGGGCTACCAGACCGGAGTCGGCGTCGCCGTCAACGACGGCGGCCAAGAGGTCGGCTCCGAGGTCTGCCTCTCAACGAACGGCGCGCAGCCGCTCTGCCAGAAGGTCGCGGCCGGAACGACCGTCACGTTCGCGGACGTGACGCTGCAGCCGGGTCAGAACACGCTGGCGGTCACCGGCAAGGACGCCGCGGGCAATGCCGCCACGGCGACGCAAGCCAGCCCCGTGCTCGTCAGCGACGCCCCGGCGGTCTTCATCACCAAGCCCGCCTCCGACACCGTGACGGCGGCAACCACTGTCGATCTCACCGTCAAGGTCCAAGACAAGAACGCACAGCCCATCACGACGGCCACCGTGACCCTCACGCAGGACGCCGTGGCGGTCGCGGCCGCCCCGACCAACAACGGCGACGGCACCTACGACTTCAAGGGCGTCACGCTCTCGGGTCCCGGCGCGCACGCATTCGTCGCGTCGGCCGTCTTCGCCGCCCTCAGCGGGACCTCGAGCCCGCGCGTCGTCACTCAGAAGGTGACGCAGCCGACCATCGCCTTCGACTCGCCCAAGGATGGCGACGCGCTCAATCGGACCTCGCCGCTGTGTGCGCCGGGCAAGCTCGACTGCGAGCTCTCAGTCACGTGCGCGACCCAGAACGTCGAGAACGGCTCGGTCGCCACGCTGTCCGGGAGCTGCGGTGGTGGCGCCGTCACGGGGTCTGGGCTCGTCACCGCCGATCAGGTCGTGTTCGCCGGCGTCGTGCTCAACAACAACGCCAAGTGCACGCTCACGTGCGAGGTCACCGATCAGGTCGGCGTGAAGGCCTCGGCCGTCGCCACCGTGTCCGTGGACCGCACCGCGCCCAAGATCACGGTCTTCAACAAGCCCGCCAACACCGCGCTGATCGCCACCGACGATGAGGACAAGAGCGCCTCCGGCCTCCAGTACTCGCCGCAGGTGACCGTCTGCGGCGTCGAGCAAGGGCAGCTCGTGACGATCACGCTCACGCCGGACGGTGGCGCCGCCACGTCCATCACCGCGCCCGTCGACCAGACCCTCGCCGACAATCAGTGCGCGATCATCGCGTTTTCGCTGTCTCCCGTTCCGCAAGGCGTCGTGACCTTCAAGGCCACCGTGAGCGACAAGGCCGGTAACGCCGCCACGCCGCTCGCCAAGGCCGTCCAGGTCGTCTCCGATCAGGCCTACGTGCGCATCTCGGCGCCGGGCTTCATCCCACCGACGACGTGCACGACCGACGCTGAGTGCCAGGCTCCTGGCCTCTGCCACCTCGGTCTCTGCACGCGGCCCTGGGGTCAGTCGGACGTGCGCAAGCTCAATGTCATCGCGCTGGGCTTCCCGTCGCTCACGGGCAACCTGCGCGTCTGCACCACGAGCCCGCTGTACGCCACGAAGACGGCCTGCCAGACGGTGGGTTATCACGAGGCCGCCGATCCGGTCACGCTCATCAACCCGCCTGCGCCCAAGGAGCTCGACGTTACGGCCGTTTCAGACGACGCCCATGACTTCATCGTCGAGCTCAAGCTCACCGAGGCCGGGCAGTGGACCTCGTCACTCGATGCGGTCGATGCCAAGGATCGGAGCCGCCTCGTCTGGATCGACACCGTGCCCGCCGTCGTCGGGTTGCCGGTGTGCGTCAACGACACCCAGGCTCCCGCAGGCACCTGGAACGCCGCGGAGGTCGCTGGCGGGCTCACGCTCACGGCGACGTCCAGCAAGCCGGGGACCGCGACCATCAAGGTCGATGGCTCCGTCAAGAAGTCGACCGCCGTGGCCGCTGGCTCGGTCTCGTTCGTCTTCGCCGCCGCCGAAGTGGCCGCCACCTTCGGCGAGGGTCCGCACAGCGTCACGGTCACGGTCGTCGACGCGGTGGGCAACACCTCGACCTCTGCTCCGCTCGACGTCACCGTCGACGTGTCCAAGCCGACGCTCGCGTTTAGCGCGCCGTCGTCGTCGCCGTTGCTGGCGGGCGCCAGTCGCGACATCGCGCTGCTGTCTGACGCGGTGGGTCAGACGGTGACGCTCATCGACAAGGGCCTCACGGTCGCGAGCACGCCGGTCGCCGCCGATGGCACGGCCAGCTTCCCGTTTGGCACCTTCGCCGTGCTCACCGACGGCACCCACGTGCTCACGGCGTCGGTGACCGATCCGGCCGGCAACACCACGTTTGCGCCCCAGATGCAGGTCCTCGTCGACACGGTCCCGCCCACCGCCTCGCTCACCGCGCCGGTCGACGGCGCGTCGTTGGTCGACTCCGATGACGCGTCGGCGCAGGGCGGCTTCCAGATCAACGTCGCTGCGCTCTTTGGCGGCGACACCGCGACCTGGGAGGTGCGCCTGTCGACCAACTGCAGCGCGGCGTTTGCCGCCTGCGATGCGCCCTCGACGGTCATGTCGGGCTCCGCGCTCGACGGGCTCAACCCGGCGCAGACCATCACGTTGCCCATCCTCAAGACGCCGGACTACCTGATCGTCTCCGCGGTCGCCAAGGACGCCGCCGGGAACACGACGACCGTCAACGCCAAGCTCACCGTCACGCTGTCCAATTGTCAGGCGGCGCTCACGGGGCTTCCGTCCAGCGGCCTCATGGGCAACGCGCTGTGCCCCACAGCTGGCTCCGACTGCGCCAGCGTCACGCTCCCCGTCACGATTCAGCTCGTCGGCGCCTGCGGTCTGGCTCTGACGATGCAGCTCTACAAGAACGGGATCGCCTCGGGCTCCGCAGTCATCGTCAACGGCTCGGCGACCTTCAACGTCACCTTCACCCACGGCACGGCCACGGCCCTCGAGGGCCGCGCGATCACAGCGGCCTCGGCGCTCGTCGCGTCCACGGGAGAGAAGACCTGGACTGCGGACCTGCACGACCCGGTCATCGCGTTCTCGGCCAAACAGTTCACCGGTGACAACGGTGCGTTCACCTCGCCGGCCACGGGCCAGACCGTGAGCTTCACCGCCAAGAGCGACCTCTCCACGGCCACTCCCGGCCTCCAGGTCGCGCTGCGGGTGGACGTGACCGAGGACCAGCCGGAGGGTGAGTTCACCTCGCTGTTCCTGACACGGCCGAACAGCACCATCGGACCCATCACGGGCACGAGCCCCACGATCCCCATATTCATCGATCAGTTCACGGGCGACGTCACCAACGTCACGCTGGAAGACGGCGTGGGGATCGTCGTGACGGCGCTAGCGACCGACAAGGTGGGCAACTCGGCTCAGACGACCTTCACCTACTCAAGCGATGTCGGGGTCCCGGGAGCCTTGGCGCTCACGGTCGCGACCGTGAGTCCGCGACGTCCGGCGGTCAACCTGAGCTGGAAGGCCGTGGGCGACAACGGCACGACGGGGGCGCCCGCGACGTCCTACGACATTCGCTACTCCAGGACGCCGATCTCTGAGGGTACGTTCACAACCGCGTGCAAGGCCAACGCGCTGATCGGCGCGGCGGCGCTGCCCACGCCGGCGGCCCCCGGCACGGATCAGACCTACGCGGTCACGGGACCGGATCCGCGCGGGCCGAGCTACCAAGAGAACGGCCAGAGCTGCCACTTCGTCCTGCGGACCGATGGGGGCACCTGGTACTTCGCCGCGCGCGCGCTCGACGCCGCTGGCAACGCCGGTCCCATCGGCACCGCTTCGACGACCGAGCTCAAGCTGAATGCGGCCAAGGTCAGCGTGGTCGGCGCGGGCTTCACCGCCGCGGTCAATACGCAATTCGACCGGCGCATCTCGTCCATCGGGGACGTGAACAACGACACGTTTGCCGACTTCGTCGTGGGCGGCAATCAGACCAACGGCTTCTGTGTCATCTACGGTAGCAAGCAGAACACGGTGCCCAACCTCACCATCGCCGACGCGAAGACGGCGGCCCTGGCCACTGACCCGTGGCAGTGCTTCATGGACGCGACCAGCACGCGCGCGGGCTCGCCGGCCAAGAGCATCGGCGACTGGAACGGAGACGGTCTTCAGGACTTCGCGGTCAGCGCCGAGATCCCCGGCGCGCCGGTGCTGCGTCAGATTCGCATCTACTTTGGCGTCAACGGCGGGCGCCTCGCGAGCACGGCGTCGGTCAGCATCGTCGGATTCAACGACACTCAGCCGTCCAAGGTCTTTGCGGGCGGGGGCAACTTCAATGGCGACGTCAACGGGCTCAACCCGCTCGATGACCTTCTCGTGGGGAGCCGGCTCGAGAGCCCCAACAAGGTGTACCTCGTCCCCGGTCACGCCAGCGTCAGCAGCCTCCCGCTCGTCGGTGGCATCCCCACCCTCGATCTGGCCTCCGCGACGGCGCGCGCCGGCTTCGGCGTCGTGACCTTCCAGATGAAGACGGTCGCGACTGGTGGACCGGATTTTGGCTCCCAGGTCGAGTTCGCTGGCAACGCATTGACCGACACCGGCTCGCCGCAGTTCGACGAGGTCGCGATCTCGGGCTCGGAGCCCACGGGCGGCTCGCAGGTCGTGGTCATCAAGGGCCGCGCCCTCACGCTCACGCAGGAGACCATCCTCGAGTACAGCTTCCTCCACGATCAGTCGGCCAACGCCCTGTTCGACGACGCCAAGAGCGTTCAGCTCGTCCCTGTGCCGTTCTCCAAGGAGACGTTCGGCGACCAGATCGTGGGCGGTCGCGACTTCGACGGCGATGGCACACCGGACCTCCTCGTCGGCCACGGCAAGAACGGCTCGACGATCGTGCCCAACAACCCATCGCTGTATATCTTCAGTGGCACGGCGATTCAGGCGCACCTCGGCAGCTCGCTCCAGATGACGCTCGCGGCTCAGCCGGTCGGCGATGGCGCCTTCCCGAACGCCGAGGGGCTCGCCACGAGCGGGACCTACGGCGGCTTCGACGCGGCCATCAACGTGGACGACGACCTGGGCTCGGCCGCGCAGGACTCCATCGACGTCTTGTTCCTGAAGTACCCGCCCACGGACTCCGCCACTGGTGGGGCGGCCTACATCCGGTTGAACACCCACAACCCGAACGCGACACCGACGGCGCTTCCGTATGGCACGTTCCCGTACGTGGACCTCCAGCTCGTGGACCCCTTCGCGGTCAACGCCAAGTTCGGCAACTTCGCGATCCGCGGGATTGGCGACTTCAACGGCGACGGCCTCGAGGACTTCGTCGTGGGGACCAATGGCTCGGGGTACTCGGTACTGTTCTACTAGCACTCGCGGCCACCGCGGCTGCGAGGGGCAGAGCGTCGAAAGGTTGATCGGCTCGCCGGTCCCCTGTAACCAACGCTCCGAAGGAAAGGTGCGCCATGAATCGCTCGAATGACTCGACCCAGGATCCCAAACCGCAGCGCCCTGCGAGCGCGTCGCTCCGCCCCAAGCGACCGTATCGTTCGCCCGTGCTGCGCTCGACTACGGCGTTCGAGAAGCTGGCGCTCCAGTCCTGCGCGCCGGCCGACAAGTTTCCGGCGGGCGACTGCCTCGAGACCTGATGCCCGCCTTTCGGATCGGCCCGGTGACCTTCGCCGTCACCGGAGCGAGCGGCTGCGACGACCTCGTCGCGACCGCGCAGCGCTGCCACGAAGCCTTCCTGACCTCGGACACGCCTGACTTGACCGTGCGGCTGTCGCGCAGCAAGCGATCGCTCGACGGGCCGCGGCTGCCCTTGGCCGAGCGCGACGGCCACGGCGCCTACGCGCTGCGCTACCTCGGCTGGCGGGGCGTCTACGCTCCAGCGGACGGCGTCGCTCAAGTCGAGCTCGGCGCGGGCGCGCCTGCGGCTTTGGACCACAAGCGGGCGGAGTCGTTCGTGCGGGCGGTGATCGGCATCGCCGTCGAGCGCGCTGGCGGGCTCTCGCTCCATGCGGCCGGCCTCGTCACCGAGGGTCATGCGCACGTCTTCTACGGGCCGAGCGGCGCGGGGAAGACCACCATCGCGCGGACGTTCGCGTCCGACGCGCTGCTCAGCGACGATCACGTGATTCTGGCGCCCGCTGCGAGCGGTCGCTGGACTGCGTATGCCACTCCCTACGGCGGCCGCGAGGGCACCCCATGTCACGCGACCTCGGCGCCGCTGGCCACGCTCGCGTGGCTCATCCAGCACCCGCGCCTGTCGACGGCGCCCATGCGTCGGACCACGGCGGTCGGCGCGCTCCTCGGGCAGGTCATCCACGTCTCGACCGCTCCCGAGGACTCGGCCACGGTGCTCGATCGGCTCGCTGAGCTCGCGCGCCGCGTGCGGTGCGTCGAGCTGCGCTTCAACCGTCAGGACTCCATCTGGACCGCCCTGCGACCCACTCGCCCACTGGAGGCCGCCCATGCATGACCCCGCCGTGTCAGCGCGCTTGCGCGAGCTCTACATCGAGCGCGGCATGCTGCTCCGCGTCCA
>SXGT01826517.1_pt1 | contig 54289 bp, 46 predicted proteins | sample 3176221 | NCBI WGS metagenome assembly SXGT01 (sample SAMN11356862, study PRJNA531348) | freshwater metagenome | isolation source: freshwater sample F1-120 | place: China: Fuxian Lake, Yuxi | collected 2017-12-25
CTCATCTACGAGGGCGGCCTCAGTTACATGCGGTACTCCGTGTCCGACACCGCCGAGTACGGCGACTACACCCGCGGTCCGCGCATCGTGAACGACGGGACTCGCGCCGAGATGAAGAAGATCCTGGCCGAGATCCAGTCCGGCGAGTTCGCCCGCACCTGGATGGAAGAGAACCGCTCGGGCGGCCGCCGGAAGTTCCTGGCCATGCGCGAGGCGCAGCAAGGTCAACTGCTCGAAACGGTCGGCGCCGAACTCCGCTCCATGATGCCGTTCCTCAAAAAGAAGAAGGAGGCTGGCGTACCGCAGGCCTAGTCCGATCATGCGAATCTTCACGTTCGATACCACGCTCCGGGATGGCTCCCAAGGGGAGGCTGTTTCTTTCTCGGTGGACGACAAGGTTACCATCGCGTCCAAACTCGACGAGCTCGGTATCGATTACATTGAAGGCGGGTGGCCCGGCTCGAATCCGAAGGACAAGGAGTTCTTCGCCCGCGCCAAGGAGCATCGATTCCAGCACGCGCGGCTGTGCGCGTTCGGAGCCACCCGGTTCGCCAAACACGCGGTGGACCGCGATCCCAGCGTGCTCGCCCTGGTGGAGGCCCAAACTCCGGCGGTGTCCATCTTCGGCAAGACCTGGGACCTGCACGTCCATCGCGCGCTCGGCATCGGACTCGACGACAACCTCGTCCTCATTTCCGATACCGTCTCCTTCCTCGTGTCTCACGGACGCGAGGTGATCTACGACGCCGAGCATTTCCTCGACGGTTACAAGACGAATCCGGACTACGCGCTCCGCACGCTCGAGGCGGCCAAAAAGGCGGGAGCCCATGTGTTGTGCCTGTGCGACACCAACGGCGGAACCCTCACCGGGGAACTCGCCGCGATCGTTGCCAAGGTGCGGGAGCGGTTCGATGGCGTCGTCGGCATCCACACGCACAACGATTCCGACGTCGCCGTCGCCAACGCGATCGCCGCCGTGGAGGCGGGCTGCACGCATGTGCAGGGCTGCATCAACGGTTACGGCGAACGGTGCGGCAATTCGAATCTGGTGTCGATCATCGCCAACCTCGAACTCAAGCTCGGCCACTCCACCATCGGACCCGACAAGCTCCGGAGCCTCACCGCCCTGGCGCACTTCGTCGCGGAACTGGCGAACCTGCCGCTCCGCAACGACCAGGCGTACGTCGGCCAATCCGCTTTCGCCCACAAAGGCGGCATTCATGTAAGCGCCGTCCTCAAGGACTCCCATACTTACGAGCATATCGAGCCGGCCCGCGTCGGCAACCGTCAGCGCGTTCTGCTCAGCGACCTGTCCGGCCGCGGAAACATCCTCTATAAGCTCGAGGAAAAGGGCTTGGCCGACCGGCTTTCGGAGGACGCGCGCCGCGAACTGCTCGAACGCATCAAGCACCTCGAGTATCTAGGCTATGAGCTGGAGGCGGCCGAGGGAACCTTCGAGTTATTGGTCCGCGAGGCGCTCCATCCGAACGCGTCGTTCTTCGAGGTGATCAACTTCGAGGTCTCCACCAAGATGACCGGATCGAGGCCTTCGACCTCCGCGGCGACGGTCAACCTGAAGGCGCGGGACGGCGTCCACTCGGCCACCGCCAGCGGACACGGCCCGGTCCATGCGCTCGACCTTTGCCTCCGGCAATGCCTCGGCCAACTCTATCCCGGTATTCAGGACGTCCGGCTGACCGACTACAAAGTGCGCGTCCTCGAGCCGAAGAAGGGCACCGCCGCCAAGGTCCGCGTCCTCGTCGAATGGTCCGATAGCCACCGCAGTTGGACCACAGTCGGCGTCTCCGACAACGTGATCGAGGCGAGTTGGCTCGCCCTGCTCGACGCCATCAAGCTCGAACTGATGCGGATCACGGAGAAGGACGAGACCATCGACAAGGCCCTGGCCGACTACTCCTGGGGAGTCTGAGCCGGCTTACTTCGAGAGCTGCTCGATCCACTGCCGGATCAGCTTGGCGCCTTCCTCGTCGATCCGGTTGGTGCTGGTCGGCGGCATCTGGTTGGTTCCGCGCCGCGTGATCCGCGCGTGCAGCACCGACCGCGCCGGATCGCCCGGGGCGACCAACAGAGCGTCCGCGATCCCCAGCGTGTCGTGGACCGGCTTCTCGCCGATCAGCTTCGCTTTTGAAAACTCCGTCTCGTAACCGAGCAGCATCGGTGAGTTGCCGCCGCCGTCGGCCACGTGGCACATCGCGCAGTTGACCTGTAAGTAAGCCTTGGCCCGGTCCCCGATGGGAACCTTGGCGTCGAACGGGTCCGGGTAAGCGGGCAGTTCGGAGACCGGCTTCTTCGGCGGCTCCTTGAAGTAACCGTCGCGAAGCAGCCGTTCCACCTGTCCGTCGCGATTCAACTGATGGGTGTTGAGCCCCAGCGAGAAGCCGGCCGCCCGCGAATGGCAGTACATGCACTCGTTCCGGCTGGGGAAGTGCCAGGATTGGCGCCGCTTGCCGCTGGGCGCGTTCTTGTCCCGGATCTCGTAGACCCGGTCGAGACCGCCCGCTCCGACCAGATCCGCCTCGGTCTGAGCTTTGTTCCACAGATAGGTGTAACCCACCCAGTGGTTGTCCTGCTTCACGACGATCCGCGTCTCGATCAACCTCCGCGATGCCGCGTTGCCTTCTTCCATGTCCATCCGGAACGATTTCACCGTCACCGTGCCGTCGGCGAACTCCCAAGCCCCTTTGTCCTTGAACTCGATGGGCGTCTCGCCCGCCAGCGCCACGAACCGCTCCTTGTGCGCCCCGTCCGACCAGAACGGCGCGTTGATCGAGTACGGAATCACTCCCGTCGCCACGCGGTGATCCTTCACCGAATCGAACAGCCCGGTCTGGCTGAGCTTGCGCGGGACCTTCGCCGGGTTCTTCACCGCCGGCCGCCGGTCGAGCTGGAAGATCTCGCCGCTGTGATAGTCCACCGCCAGGAACGCGCCGTCGTGCCCGAGGCCGAAGCTGGCGATCTTCACGGTCGTATCCGCCAGTTCCTTGTGCCACGTCACCCGGCTCTTGCCGTAGTCGTAGCGCAGTCCCCAGACTTTGCCGTACTCGTAATCGCCGTAGAGGTACGCCCCGCGCAACTCGGGGAACTTATCACCCTGGTACACATAGCCGCCCGTGATCGAGCGGCACTCGGTATGATGATGCTCCACCACGGGCGCGGTGAACGGAGCCGGTCCTTGTTTCTTGTGTGGATGGAACACATGCGAACCCTCGCGAACGCTCCATCCGTGATTGGCGCCTTTGTGGGACAGCTCGATCATCTCCCACAAATCCTGTCCGACGTCTCCGACCCACGGCCGCCCCGTCACCGGATCGAAGCTGAACCGCCACGGATTGCGGAAGCCGAACGCCCAGATCTCGCCTCGCGCGCCGGGCGTGTCCACGAACGGATTGTCCTTGGGAATCGAATACGGGCGTCCCGGCGCCGGATTGTCCACGTCGATCCGCATCATGACCGCCAGCAGGTCGTCGACGCCTTGACCGGTGGCTTTCGTGTCGGACCCACCCGTGCTGTCGCCGGTGGAGATGTAGAGATAGCCATCGGGGCCGATGATCGCCTCTCCGCCGTTGTGGCCGCCGCCGGGCCACTCGACGATGAGCGTGGGCGGCGCGGGATTCGCTTTGGGCGGATCGGACCGGTCGATGGTCCAGCGCGACACCTGGCTCATCTGGCCCTCGCGCTTGTCCTCCGTATCGAGGTGGCTGAACGTGAAGATTTGGCCGTTCTCCGCGAACTTGGGGTGGAATGAGAACGAAGTCAACCCGCGCTTGATGTCGAGCACCAGCGCCTTGGTTCCTTCCGGATCGGATGCCAGGAAGCTGTGGATCTTGCCCCGGTACTCGGCGACCCAATAGCGTTGCGAGCCCGGCTGCCGCGCGATGAAGATCGGCTCCTTGAACTTGATGCCGCCGAACGCGGGAACCAGCCGGTACGGTGGCGGCGGCTCGGGCGAGCCCGCCACGCGGGACGAAGTCCACCGCACCCGTTCGGCGGAAGCGGTGGCGCAGCATGCCAGGGCAAGGGCTAGAACGGAACCGGATGTTCGGCGCATGGGGATGAAACGACTATATCGCACCCGGCGCCGATCCTCGCGTTCCATTACCGGTGATTTCCGCCCGGACCCGGTGGTCCCAGATCCGATGTGTCCGCCGTAACATTGCTCGTTCGGCCGTGCCACCGCACGATGGGACAGGCTCAATGAAACCGACTCCGCCCGCCTCTCCGGCATGCCGCGTGCTCCACGTCATCGGTTCCGCCGCGCCTGCCCCGGAACTGCTTGCCGACGGCGGCGCCCTGTTCCTGAACGAGCGGGACGCGTTGGACCTTCCCGCGACGCGCGTGCTCCACGCCGGGCGCCGCGCCGGATTCGGCCCGCGTCGAGCCGGCGCGGTGGCGGCCGCCATTCGCGACTTCGAACCGGACATCGTCCATACGCATGACGGAGCCTTGGCGCACGCGCTGTTCCCCGCGCTCTGGTATCGCGTCCCGGCCATCGTGCACACCATTCGCGATGGACGCGCGCCCACCTTACCGTCGCTCGCCGTGCGCCGATGGGTGTTGTCGCGCCATGTCCATCCCGTGGCCGTTTCGACCGCCGCCGCGCGCACCTTTGCCGAGGCTTCGAGAGTCGAGGTCAGAACCGTGATTCCCGACGGCATCGCCGTCGACCGGTGCGTCGCCGCGGCCGGAGTCCGGCAGTTCTGGAGGCGCAAGGAGGGCATCCCCGCGGCGGATTTCGTCATGCTCTGCGCCGAGCCGTTCCAACAGGACGCCGGACACGAAGTGCTTCTCGCGGCGTTCGCTGTGGTGCGGCCGCGCCTGCCGGACTCACTCTTGCTGCTGCTGGGCGCGGGCCCGCTGGAGAACGAGGCGAAAGCCCGGGCGATCGATCTGGGTATCGCCCATCGCGTCAAGTTCCTGGGCGAACGCGCGGACATCACCGACGCGCTGGCGGCATCCGATGCGTTCGTGTGCCCTTCCGCCAAAGGCGCGCGGTACCTGCCACACGCAATGGCTGCGGCGCGGCCGGCGGCGGCCGTACGGTCGAGTGACGCGAAAGACCTGGTGCGGCACGGCGAAGACGGTTATCTGGTGGGGCATGGAGACGACCTGGGCCTCGCCGAAGCCCTGCTGATGCTGGGCGAAGATCCCCGCCGGCGGGCCGAGATGGGCCGGTCCGCTCGCGTCCGAGCCCGCGACACCGCGTCGCTCGAGGCCTCCCGCGAAGCCTATTGGATGCTCTACGCTCGTCTCCGCGGCGGCGCGGCGCCCGAGCCCGCGGCCAGAGTCCGCACTTCTCGCGTTCTGGAGATGTCATGGCGCAAAGGGGATTGAATCCGCCGCCCAGCGGCGCCCTCCTTCTGGCCGATTCCGCCGGGGGCGCGTTCGACCGCGCCGCGGACCTGGCGGCGGTGTTCGAGCGGCGAGGCCGGGCCGTTCGGGTCTTGGCAGCGGACAACACCGGCGCGCAGAGCCTCCGCCGCCATCTGCTCGATGCCCAACCCGCCGCCCTCCTTCACTGCTTCGGAGACCGGGCGGCGCGGACCGGTTGCCTTGCCTCGCTCGGAACGGGCATTCCCGTCGTCGTGTCGCTGGATTGTCCGCCCTCTGGCCTCACTCGCGCCGTTCTCCGCCGCGCCAGATTCGTCATCGCCGCGAGCCACGATCTGGCCAACCGGTGCGGTCCGGAAACGGTTCTGGTGATTCCAAACGCCGTGGACACGGATCGATTCCGGCCAGGCGGCGAGGGTCGCGAGCGGGTTCGCTCCGAACTCGGCGTCGCGGGCGCCTTCGCGTGGCTCTGCGGCGAGGACACGGCATCGCCGCGAGAGATCGAGATCCTACTGCGGGCCTTCGCCCGCAGCGGCGGGCGTGCGGACGCGATTCTTGTCCTCGCCGGATGGGCCACGCAGGACAGCGTTCGCGCTCTTGCGGACGAACTGGGAGTGGCGGCAAGAGTCCGGTTCAACCCGGCGGCCGGAATCGCGGAACTGATGGCCGCGGCCGATGCCTACGTCTCGCCGGCGCGCGTCCACTGCCCGGTCGTCGAACTGCCGCGCGCCGCTTCTTCCGGACTCCCCGTCGCCGCCACGATGTCCGGTGGCAACTCCGAGGCGGTGCTCGACGGTTGGAGCGGCTTTCTGGCGCCGCCGGGATCGCCCGAGGCGCTCGGCGACGTGATGGACCGCATCGAATCGATGTCGGCCGGAGAGAGGACTCGAATGGGACTCGCCGGCCGCGCGTACTGCATGGCGGTGAACGGCGCCGATCACATCGCCCGCCGCTGGGAAAAACTGTATTTGGAATCGCTGCCACAAAGCGCGCCGAGTCACTGGTTGCGCGCAAACGACGCCTAACGGATAAAGGAGAGTTCCGATGCAAATTTCGATCGTCGATCGAATTCGGGCCCGGGCCGCCAAGGCGCCGGACGCACTGGCCGCGTCCGGCGGCGGTTCGCGGCTGTCCTACGGCGAACTCGACCGCAGGTCCAACGGACTGGCGCGCTGGTTGTCGGCCAAAGGTGTCCGCGCGGAGGTCCCCGTGGCGCTGCTCATGGAGCCTTCACCGGACTTTGCCGTCGCCGCGCTCGCCGTTTGGAAGGCGGGTGGTGCGTATCTCTCGCCGGATCCGTCGCTGCCGGACGGCGAACTCGGGTCGATTCTCGACGACGCGGCGGCGCCGGTCGCGATCACCCACCGCAGACTTGCCGCTGGGATCGGTATCGATTCGCGGTTTCTCGCCGATCTCGATGTCGCGGGTCCGGAGATTTTTCGCGACTCCGGAACTCCCCTTCCGGCGGCGTGCGCCCCGGACGACTTGGCATTCATCGCATACGCGGCCGAGGCCGGCCGGTACCGGGGAATCGAATTCAACCATCGGAGCCTGACCGGAATGGTGGACTGGCACCACCGCGCGTTCGGAGTGACGTCGATGGATCGCGCCAGCCAGTCGGCTCCGGCCGGCGCGTGCGAGTCGCTGTGGGAGATCTGGCCATATCTGGCGGCGGGCGCAAGCGTTCATTTCGCCGAGGAGGGTATCAGGAACTCGCCGGCGCTGCTGCGGAGCTGGATCTCGGCCGAGCGGATCACGGCAGCGTTCGCGCCGTCCGGTTTGGCGGCGGCGGGCTGGCCCGGCCATCCCCCGCGCTTCGTCCTGACGCCAGCCGCCGGCCGGAGTGCCCAGGACTCGATGGCGCCCCTGACAGTGGCGACGTACGGTCCGCCGGAATGTCTCTCGATGGCGCTTTGCGGCGGTGAAGCGGCGGCGGGCAGCCGCGTCTATGTGCTCGACGAGAACATGTATCCCGCCGAGTTGGGCGTGGAGGGCGACCTGTACGTCGCTGGAACGGCGGTGGCTCGCGGTTATCGCAACGCACCCGGTCTCACGGCGATGAAGTTCGGTCCCGATTCGTCGCCGGCCGGCGGACGGTGTTTCAAGACGGGGGAGCGGGCGCGTGTGCTGCCGAACGGGCGCGTCCAGCCTGTGGATGGGAGGCCGTCTTGGTTGAACTAATTCCAGACAAGGCCTCTCTGGAGCGGGCCGCGATTCGAGAGGCGAGCCTCGGGGACTATCAACTCATCGCCGCGCTCGAGCGCAAGCACGGCCACCAGACGCGCGATCGCGACGCCTGGCTGAGCCGCTGGCTGGACAATCCGCTCTATCGCACCATGCCGCGCCATTGGCCCGCCGGGTGGGTTCTCGAGGATGGTGGACGGCTGGTGGGCTGGTGCGGCAACGTACCGGTGGAGTACACGTTCCGCGGCCGGCCGGTCATCGCGGCCAAGGCCTGCGGCTGGTGTCTCGAGCCTGGCTACCGGCGGTTCGCGGGTGCGCTGGTTCAGCCGTTCTTCGAGCAGGGCGCCGATCTCATGATCGGTCCCGACGACACCACAGCGGCGCTGGCGGCGGGGAAATCCGGCGCCGGCCGCCCGCCGGCGGGCTCCTGGGACACGGCGCCTTTCTTTGTCGCGGACTACGCCGGATTCGCGGGCGTGGCTCTGCGAGCCAAGGGCCTTCCCGCTCCCGGCCCCGTGCGCGCGTTAGCGGGGGCCGGTCTGTGGGCCAAGGACCGCCTCGGGGCCGAAGCTGTTCCCGCCGGTGCGCCCGGGTTGTCGATGGTGGAGGCCAGCCGCTTCGGTCCGGGCTTCGACCAGTTCTGGGACCGGTGGACGCGGCGGTACACCGGGAAGTTGGCCGCCGTGCGAACCGGCGCCATGCTGGAATGGCGGTTCCAGTGCCTCACCGGAGGGACCGCGCCGAGGAGGCTGGCCGCTCTACGCGGCGGAGCCATCGCCGCCTATGCGATTCTCCACCGTCATGACGATCCGGCCAGCGGACTGACGCGCTACCGGATCGCCGACTACCGGTCGCTCGATCCCGATCCGGCGGTTCTGGCGGCGGTTCTGCGGGAGGCCATCGGCTTGTGCGGTCAGGAAGGCGTGCACGTGCTGGAATCTCCGGCGGCCAGGCTTCCCGGAATGGAAGCGCTCGACCGTTGGGCTCCGTACCGCCGCCGGCTGGCCGCGTGGAACTTCCTCTACAAGTGCGGCGATCCGAGGCTGGCGGAGGCATTGCGCGATCCCGCCGCCTGGAGTCCCACCGCCTACGACGGGCCGTTGGGGCCGGGCCGCGTCAGCCCGTGTGGTCCAGCACGATCTTCCACCCGGCGGGAGTTTTCCGGAGCAGCAGCGTGAACAGGCCCGTGGCATCGCCGCCGCCCTCCTTCGACCGTTTCAGGCTGAAGCGCCCCAGCGCGGAGGCGTAGTCCGCGCCGAGCATCTTGATTTCGACGCCGGAGAAGGTCAGCGAGCCCATCTTGTCCGCGGTGGGGTACTTGTCCAGATAGCGGGCCAGCACCTTGTCCCATCCGCGCGAGATCGTTGCGCCGACGAAGGTGACCGAGTCCGATTTCTCGTAGCCTTCCATGAAGGCGCGGACATCGCCTCGATTCCAGTCGCGCTGTTGTTTGACCAGCACCTGCCGGATGTCCTCTTCCGGAGACAGGGCCACGCAGACGGCCGCCACCAGCAGGATCGGGCTTCGCATGACGCTACGAGGCCGGAAACGAAGCGTGGTTGCGAACCTGGCGCATCTGCCACAGATGGCGCCGGTCGTGCACGGTCTGAATCCAGAACGCCACGCCGAGCGGATACTTGATGAGCCGCGCGGCCGGCGACTGCACTTTGATCCGCGCCAGATCCAGACCCTGGCAGGAGTGGAGCAAATCCTCCATCTTCGCGTGGGTGCGCTCCCAGTCTGGTTTCAACTCGTCCATCGAGCGGTGGGGAGCCGGCTGGAACGGCTTGGCCGCCCGGAAGCGTTTGGCCACGGGTGGCTGCAAGGTACGCAGGAACCAGCGCGACAGGAACCCGTAGGTATACGGTCCGTCGTGGAGCATATTGGAGGAGCGGCCGCGCTGGATGGCCTCGGCGATGCCGGCGGCCATTTTGTCGTTGATGCGGTTCAGATGGTCGAGGCATTGGGCGATCGACCAACCGCCGCTGGGCGGCCGCCAGTTGAGCTGGCTATCGCTCAGACCCCAGTACAGCCCTTCGGCTTCCTGGAGAATTACCTTTTCCTGATACAGGAGCCGTTCGAGCTCCGCGTTGAGGGTTCGGTCGTAGGACCGGCGGGGGATCGGCATGGGGGATTGTGGGGAAGATCCGCTATTTTACCAAACGGCCTCAGGCCTATGCCGGGTATGCCGGGTGCGGGACTCGAGTACCGGTCCGAAGGGTTTAAGGTGTTCTCCCAATGTAATGAAAATAAATACTTAAGTGGCTACATCTGGAGAATTCACGGGTATCATGCTGGTAGGTGTATCGCTCATGCAATGCTTGTTCTGCAACGAAAAGATCGGATTGATGCGTGCCGCGCACGACCGTGAGTTCTGCTGCGACGATCACCGCCGCCGCGGGAAGGCCGCCCATTCGGCGCGCTCGATGCGCGATGACGAGGACAGTGGTTATTACGAGGCATGGCTGCCGGAAGCGAGCCTGACGCAGAAAAAGAAGGCCGGATTCAGTCCCGGCCTCGGGGTGGCGCTGGTGGTTCTGGCGGCGGGCGCGATTCTGTTCATGCCGCGCCGGGGCGACGAAGCCCGGCCGGGGAGGGGCGAACGCGCCGCGGCGGGATCCGGGTACACCGCGCCGGCGGCGGGTTTGCGCGATTCGGTGGCCAGGGCCTTTTCGGGTGGACGTTCTTCCGCCGTCCTGCGGCAGGACTTCAAGCTGGACCTCGGCAATTGGCAGTCGAATTGGTCGCCCAAGTTCGAGATGGCGTCGAGCGACTGGCAGCAGGTCGGAAAGGCGGTTCGCGTAGGTTCGTTGCGGCTGTGGAAGCCGACCACTCAGATGGCGAACTACAACGTGAACTTCGGCGCGCAGATCGACAACAAAGCGGTGAGTTGGGCGGTTCGCGCCGCCGACCACTCCAACTACTACGCGACCAAGCTGAGTCTGCAGGATCAAGGGCGGGGAGCGCCCAAGGCGGAGATCGTCCGTTACGCGATGGTGAACGGCAAGGCGGCCACCAAGATCGAAATGCCGATCCCGGTGACGCTCGAGCGCGGCAAACTCTACGACATCGCCATGCGCGTCAGCGGCAACAAGTACGTGACCAGCATCGACGGACAGGTGGTGGCCTCATGGTCGGACGATCAGATGAAGCGCGGCGGCGTCGGCTTCTTCTCCGAACCCGGCGAACGCGCCACGTTGCACTACGTCAACGTCAACGAACGCGAGAGCTTCATGCAGCGTTTCCTCTCGTTCTCCTTCCTCGTCGGACCCTGGGACATGCCGGGCATCGAATAGGTCTTACAATCAAGACTTGCAACCCATCCGATCCATGACCGGATTCGCGCGGGTCCGGCGTGGCGCCTCTCTGGGCGAGATCACTCTCTCGCTCCGCGCCGTGAACCACCGCGCTCTCGACCTCCACTTCCATCTGCCGTCGGAACTGGAGCCGTACGAGAGCGCGCTGCGCAAGACGATCGCCGCCGAAGTAGCGCGCGGGCACATCGACGTGAGGGCGCAGTTGTCGCGCCAGCGCGGCGAGTCCGCCTCCGAGTTCAACGCTCCGCTGTTGACTGCGTGGCTGGCGGCGTTTCGCAAGGCGTCGGACGAGCACGGGTTGAAGGCGGAGCCCGATTTGAACGCCGCGTTCCGGCTGCCCGGAATGATGGCGGAAGTTTCCGCCGTCGAGCCAGGTCCGGATGTGGAAGCCGAAGTGGTGGCGATCGCGCGCGAGGCGCTCGTCCGGTTCAACGAAGAGCGCACGCGCGAGGGCGCGGCCACGGTCGCCGTGCTGCGCGGCTATGCCCAGTCGATCGGCGCCAAGGCCGAACTGATCGACGCCATTCGCGGCGAGGTGGGCGCCTATCTGCACCAGCGGCTGCGCGAACGGCTCGCCGAATTGCTGAGCGGCGCCGTCGTCGACCAGGCGAGGCTGGCGCAGGAAGCGGCGATGCTCGCCGATCGCGCCGAAATCGCCGAGGAGGTCACGCGGCTGAGGATTCACGCGCGGCAGTTGCTCGATCTGCTGCAAGCGGGCGGCGAGACCGGCAAGAAGCTCGAGTTCCTGTTGCAGGAAATGCAGCGCGAGGCCAACACGATCCTGTCCAAGGCGAGCGGCGCGGGCGAGCCGGGACGGCGCGTCACCGAGCTGGGGCTGGCGGTAAAATCGGAAGTGGAGAAGCTTCGCGAGCAATCGCTCAATCTCGAATGAGTCCCGAATGAGTTGTGTCTTTATCGTCTCCGCGCCGTCGGGCTCGGGAAAGTCCACCATCGTCGGCCGCGCGCTGGCGGCCGATCCCCATCTGCTGTTCTCCATCTCTTACACGACGCGGGCGCCGCGCGGCAAGGAGAAAGAGGGCGAGAGCTATCACTTCATCTCCCGAGCCGAATTCGAGGACCGAATCGCCAAGGACGAGTTCCTCGAGTGGGCGCGCGTATTCGACCACTACTACGGCACTCACCGCCAATATTGGGACCGCGCCCGGGAATCGGGGCGCGACCTGATGCTCGACATCGACGTTCAAGGCGCGGCGCAATTGAAGCAGGGGATTCCGGAGGCGGTGTCGATCTTCATTTTGGCGCCGTCCCGGCAAGTGCTCGAGCAGCGGTTGCGCGCCCGCGGAGAGGACGCCGAGGAGACGATCCAGCGGCGGCTACGGGGCGCGGCCGAGGAGATCGGCAACTACCGCAAATACGATTTTGTGCTGGTCAACAACCGCGTTGAGGAATCGGTGGGGCGCCTTCAGTCCATCATCGAGGCCGAGCGCATCCGGCGCGCGCGCATGGAGCCGGCGATGAAACCGATCCTGGAAAGTTTCGGCGTGCAGGACTCGTTGCCGGTATAATGAAAGCATCGCCATGCCCGATACGATCATCCGCAACATGAACTATGCGATTCCGGACGATCCGGAATTGAGCACGTACCGCTACATCATCGTGGCGGCCAAGCGTGCGCGTCAGTTGCAGGGCGGAGCCCGCTCGTTCCTGCCCACCACCTCGAAAAAGCCCACGATCATGGCGATGGAAGAAGTCCGCCGCGGCCTGATCAAATACACCGATCCGAATCAGCCGGCCATCGAGGAAGTGCCCGCCGCCGCGGCCGACTGAGCCGCGCCGGGAGTCCGATGAACATTGTCCTCGGCGTCGGCGGGGGAATCGCCGCATACAAGGCGGCCGAGGTCGCGCGCGCTCTGATGGAAGAAGGCGCGGCCGTGCGGACGGTGATGACCGCCTCGGCGCGGGAGTTCGTGACCCCGCTTACCTTCGCCGCGCTGACCGGCCACAAAGTGATCACCTCGCTTTTCGGCGATGGCAGCCCCGGAGAAGTGCTGTCGAGTTCGGTGGAACACATCCGGGTGGCCCGCGAGAACGACGCGCTGCTGGTGGCTCCGGCCACCGCGGATCTGCTCGCCAAGTTCGCCCACGGGCTGGCGGACGATTTCCTGACGACGATGTATTTGGCGTTCACCGGACCGGTGATTCTCGCTCCCGCGATGAACACGGAGATGTGGCGGCACCCGGCGGTGCAAGCCAATGTCGAGACGCTTCGCCGGCGCGGTAATCATATAATCGAGCCCGATTCGGGTTCGCTCGCGTGTGGCGAGACCGGCGCCGGCCGGCTGCCCGATCCGCGCCACATCGCGGCCGAGACGTTGCGCGTGGCGTCGCCGGTGCGCGATCTCGAGGGCGAGGTGGTGCTCGTCACGGCGGGTCCGACGCAGGAGGCGATCGACCCGGTGTGGTTCATCTCCAACCGGTCGAGCGGGAAGATGGGCTACGCGATCGCCGAAGCAGCCGCCGTCCGGGGCGCGCGGGTGATGCTCGTGTCCGGACCGGTGAGTTTGGCTCCGCCGCCCGGAGTGGATCTGGTCCGCGTGGAAACCGCGAGCCAGATGAGGAAGGCCGTGCTCGACCGCCTCGAGACCGCCACGATCGTGATCAAAGCGGCAGCCGTGGCCGACTACACGGTGGAGAATCCGCCGAGCCAGAAGATGAAGAAGACCGCCGCGCGCATGTCCGTCGACCTCTCGCCAACGCCCGATATTCTGGCCGAAGTGGGCCGGGTGAAGGGCGGCCGCCTGTTGATCGGTTTCGCGGCGGAAACCCAGAACCCGGTAGCGGAGGCGCGCCGCAAAATGGAGACCAAGAACTGCGACATGGTGGTCGCCAACCTCGTCGGCCAGGAAGGCACGGGATTCGGATCGAACGAAAACGAAGTCACGCTGGTGCCGCGGGAGGGGAGCCCGGTGGTGCTGCCGCGCGCCTCCAAGCGCGAGATCGCCAACGGCATTCTCGATCACCTGTCCTGGCTCCGCCTGTCGCGGAACGCTGCAAGATGACGCCCGAGGAAATCAAGCGGTATCTCGAGTTCTATCGCGATCTGGGAATCAAGGATCTCCGGATGCATCCACCCGCTCCGCCTCCGCCCGCGACCGCTGCGAAACCAGTCGCGCCAGCGCCCGAGCCGGCGCCGTTTTCCGAACGGACGCCGGCTATGCCTCCGGCGCCGCCCGCGGATTTGTCCGAGTCGCCACTGCCGCCTCCGGTGATGGCTCCCGCGATTCTTCCGATGCAGCCTGAAAACGACACGATGGAGCGCATCCGCGCCGACATCGGCGACTGCAAGCGGTGCCGGCTGTGCCAGGATCGCAACAAGATCGTGTTCGGCGCCGGCAACGAGAAGGCGCCGCTGGTGTTCGTGGGCGAGGGTCCCGGCGCCGATGAGGATGCATCCGGGCTGCCGTTCGTCGGGCGCGCGGGTCAGCTTCTCACGCAGATGATCGAGGGAACCTCCCAGAAGGAAGGCATTCCGCTGCTGCGCGAGCAAGTCTACATCTGCAACGTGGTCAAGTGCCGGCCGCCCGAGAATCGGACGCCGCTGCCGGACGAGATGGAAGTCTGCGGCCAGTTCCTGTTCCGCCAACTGATGGCGCTCCAGCCCAAGGCGATCTGCTGTCTCGGCTCCACCGCGTCCAAGGCGCTGCTCGGATCCAAGGACGGAGTCATGAAACTGCGCGGCAAGTGGGCCAAGTGGCGGGACATCCCGGTGATGGTGACCTACCATCCTTCCTACCTTCTCCGCCCCTACAATCAGAACGCCAAGCGCGAGGCGTGGGATGACCTGAAGAAGGTGCTGCACTTCGTCTATGATTGATCGCGGACACGGGTTGTTCGTCACGTTGGAGGGCGCGGATGGCGGCGGAAAGACGACGCAGCTCCGGCGATTGGCGACACGGCTGCGCGCGGCCGGAGCGGATGTGCTCGAAACCGTCGAACCTGGTGGAACGCCGATCGGCAGGAAGATCCGCGAGATCCTGCTCGACAAGTCGAACGCGGAGATGGACCGCCACACGGAACTGCTCCTCTACTTCGCGGCCCGCGCGCAAAACGTGCATGAATGGATCCTGCCGCACCTGGCGCGCGGCGGCGTCGTGCTCTGCGACCGCTTCACCGACTCGACGCTCGCCTACCAGGGCGGCGGCCGCGGTTTCGGCGAGGAAACGGTGCTGGCGCTGCACCGGATCGCGTGTGGCACGCTACAGCCGGACGTCACCGTGTATCTCGATATCGACGCCGAGACGGGCCTGAACCGCGCGCGGACAGGGCGGGGAAATCTCGACCGAATGGACGCCCAGTCGCTCGAATTCCACCGGTCGGTGCGCGCCGCCTATCTACGCCTGGCCGAAGCCGAGCCGGAACGTATCGTGACGATCGACGCGTCGCCGGGGGCCAACGAAGTGGAACTCGCCGTTTGGGCGGCCGTGGCGCCGCGGTGGGAGCGGACCCTTGTTCGATAATTTCCACGGCAATCGCGCCGCGTGCGAAACGCTGTCCGCCATGATCGAGCGCAAGCGGATCCCCCAGACGATCCTGCTCGACGGACCGGAAGGCGTCGGCAAGGCGACGCTCGCCCGCCGGTTCGCCGCTCGCATGATGGGTGGAGCGGAGAAGATCGAGCACGACGATCTGAGCCTCGAGCACAACCGGACGCTGCTGGCCGACCGCGAGAAGCTGGTGGCCGAGAAACGCGGAGACGACCCGTTCCTGCTGGCCTCGCATCCCGATTTCGTGACGTTCGCGCCGGACGGCCCCTTGCGGCAGATCTCGATCCAGCAGATGCGGCTTCTCAAGGAGCGAGCCCAGTTCGGACCATTGCGCGGCGAGTGGCGCGTGTTCCTCATCGACGGCATCGACCGGGCCAACGAGCAGGCGGCCAATTCCCTGTTGAAGACGCTCGAAGAGCCTCCGCCGTACATGATCCTTTTCCTGACGGCGGAGAATCCGTACGATCTGCTGCCGACGATCCGCTCTCGATCGGTGCCCTTGCGCCTGGCGCCGCTGTCGCTCGAGGAGATGGAAGCGTTCGGCCGCGAGCGAGGGCTCGGCGACTTGGAGCGGCGTGTGGCGCTGGCGGCGGGGAGTCCGGGTTTGGCGGCGTCGATCGATCTGGCGGCATACGACCGCCGCCGTGATGCGATGCGCGCGTTGATCGAATCCGCGCTGGGAGTCAAGCCGTTCGGCGCCTGGGCCGCGCATTCGGAGAAGCTGGCGGCGGCGCGGAGCGAGAAGCTCGAGCCGTACCTCAAGGTGCTGTATCTACTGCTCGAGGATCTGCTCCACTTGCGCGAGGGCTGCGAATCGATTCGCAATATCGATATCCGGCAGCCGTTGGCGCAACTGGCCGGGCGCACGACGTTTCCGTGGCTGCGCGAGGCGGTTCGGGGGACGGACGAACTGGTGTCGAACCTGCGGCGGAATATCCACAAGAACATGGCGCTCGACGCGATGGTGCTCGAGCTGCGGGAGACGGCGAGCGGCTAGCTCGGTCCGGTCTTCACCTCGTTGTCTAGCGACTGGATCGCGGCCGCGAGCGCGTCTGGTCCCATCGCGTTCATCAAATAGGTCGCGAGGATCCGGAGCTTGACGCCGTCCGCGGCTTCCATCTTGCTCAGTTCGGCCAGGGATTCCGCCAGCCGCCGCTGGTCTTCCTCCGAAAGGTTTTGCATCAAGACCAAACAATAGGCGGGTAGAGCGATGCGGGCCTTTTGATAGGACAGCCCGGAGACCAGACGTTCGATCTCGCTGGCGCGGCCCGTGGCGCGCCTCCGAATCGACGGTCCGATCCACGGCTTCAAGAATCACTTGGAGGAAGCTGACGGGCCCGATTCCCAGATCCTGGTCTCCTACCCTCACCGTGAATACTTGGGTTCGAAAGAGCGCGAGCGCGCCGACGCCGGCGGTCAGGACCCGCGTCCACTACAAGGCGGCTCCGGTCTTCCCGAATTCGAGACCGAATGCGTCGAGGGCATGCAGTGCCAGGCAGCCACGCTCCCGAGAAGCGCCCTCCGGGGCGAATCTCTGTAGCGCGACACCAGTTCGCCCAACGCGACCAGGCCGCCGAGGAGTCCAGCCGCCGCGAAGTCCATCGCCGAATCAGAACTGTGGGCCGACGGCGCGCACACCGGACGCGGTCAAAATGACCGTGTCGCGGTCGGTTTCTTTCCTGGCGACCAAGGTTGTCGTGAAGGCGTCGAGGGAAACACCCGAATTGGCGAGCAGCGCCGGCATGTTCAGTTGGAAACCGGGCGCCGCGGCAAGAGCTCGGAGCATTCCCATCATCGCCGGTTCGTGCGACGGGGCGCCACCAAGGACTCCGTGCCTATCACCGCCGGCAATTATGTTCGCTTTGCGCGCCGGAAGTTCAGCTCGCTTCGACTCCGCCAGCCTCATCGCCTCCAGGAACGGCGAAAAGCTGCTCGGGTTGAACTTGACATTCATGAGGACTCCGACCTCGAGTATAACTCCGCCCGTGAACGACCGCATCGCAAGACCGGCTGTGCTCTTCCTTGCATGATAAACCGAGGCAGTCAATTGTGGCCCTGTCCCTGGCGCCACCCGAACCATCGAAAGGACCCTTCTCATGCGCTTCCAACGTTTGTTGCCATTTTTGTTGGCATTCGCGGCGCCCATGGCGGCGCAGACTTCCGCCGGCGCGATCGTCGGCCTGGTGCGCGACGCCGGTGGCGCCGTCATCCCCAGCGCCTCCGTCACGGTGACCAACACCCAGACCAACGTCGCGTTCGCGATCCAGACCGACTCGACGGGCAACTACTTCGTGCCCAGTCTGTTGCCCGGCGAATACCAGGTGGTGTGCGAGTTCCGCGGCTTCAAGAAAACCACCGTGGGTCCGATCCCTGTAAGCGTGAATCAGACGGTGCGCGTCGACCTGAATCTCCAGGTCGGCGAGACGGCGGAATCGGTCACGGTTCAGGAATTCGCCAGCCTCGTCCAGACCGACAACGCGACCATCGGACAGGTGGTCACCACGCGCCAACTGACTGAGTTGCCGCTCAACGGCCGCGACTTCCGCAGCCTGCTCCGGTTGAATCCGGGAGTCACCGAGCCGCAGGGCGGCATCAGCGTCACCGCCTCCATCCGCAGGCAGGGGTTCAACGACGGCATCAAGAACGTCAGCATCAACGGCGCGCGGCCCTCTTCGGTGACCTACCTCATCGACGGCGTGTCCTTGAACGAGCCGCTGTTCCAGTTCCCCAGCCAGATCCCGCCGATCGAGGCGGTGGAGGAGTTCAAACTCCAGAACGCGCTGTATCCGGCGGAGTTCGGCATGGGAGTGGGACAGGTGAGCATCGCGATGAAGTCGGGAACCAACGCCGTGCACGGCTCGCTGTTCAACTTCCTTCGCAACGACGCGCTGCAGAAGTTCCATCCGCGGTTCTTCACCAAGACGCCGCTCAAGCAGAACCAGTTCGGCGGCGTGGTGGGCGGGCCGGTCTACATTCCCAAGGTCTACGACGGACGGAACAAGACCTTTTTCTTCGCCAGCTATCAGGGCGGGAGGCGTGTGATCGGCGCGTTCGGTCTCGGCCAGGTTCCGACCGCCGCCGAAAAGACCGGCGACTTCAGCGCGTGGCCCACGCAGTTGTTCGACCCGCTCAGCGGAACGCTGACGCCCGGACAGGCGCTGCCGGTGGCGCGCATGCCGTTTTCGGGCAATCGCGTTCCGGCGAACCGGTTCGCTTCGGTCAGTTCGAATCTGGTGAAATACTGGCCAACGCCGACGCGTCCGTGCGCCACACCCTGCAATAACTACGAGGGGAGCGTCAACACGGCGGTCCGCATGGACCAGTACACCGGCCGCATCGACCACAACTTCTCGGTCAAGGATCGCGTCTTCGGACAGTACCTGTACTCCAAGGAGACGGCGCCGATTCCGTCCCTGATTCCGCTGTCCGGCGTGGTCACCGCGCAGTCGAGCTGGATGACTTCGGCGCAGTGGACGCACGTGTTCTCGCCGCGCCTGGTGAACGAGGTTCGCGCCGCCTACAACCATTTCATCTTCGATCAGAACTTCGAGACGCAGGGCAAGGGCGTTCTCTACTGGAAGGACGCGGGGTTGAAGAACCTCAACGACAAATATGAGGCGCTGCCCGCGATGATACCGGGCTCTCAATATACCAATATCGGCTTCGCCGGCTCGGTGCCGTTCTTCTCGATCACCAATACGCAGCACTACGTGGAGCACCTCACGTTCACGTCGGGCAAGCACACGTTGAAGGCCGGCGTCGATTGGCGGCGGTCGCGCACCACGCGGCTGGGCGGATTCCAGGGCAACGGCATCATCAACTTCAACGGCGCCTACACGGCGCGCAACCCGACGCTCGCGCAGGTGGCCGGACGCGCCGATACCGGCAACGGATTCGCCGACTACCTGATGGGCTACGCGAGTCTCGCCGCCGGCAACCCGTTCGATTCCGATTCGGGCTGGCTGCGTAACAACGACCTCAATCTGTTCGTGCAGGACGACTTTCGCGTGTCTTCGCAACTCACGATCAATATCGGCCTGCGCTGGGAATATCGCGGTCCGTGGTACGAGAATTCCAAGGGCGGCAAGATCTTCGACTACTCCGCTGCCGGCGGACGCGCGCTGTATCGCGACGCGGAATTCGTGAAGCTGGTGAACAACCCCGTCTTCGCGAGCTGCTGCTCGGGCGACAGCGTCTACCACGCGCAGTACCGCAACTTCGCCCCGCGCATCGGACTGGCATGGCGCCCGATGCAGGGTTCCAACCGGATGGTGGTGCGCGCGGGCTACGGCATCTTCTACGACATCCTGCACCGGTTCTACGACACGCAGCCCTACTCGCCGAACGTTCCGTTCGTGCTGCAGTCGTTGCCATCGGTGAACGGCTTGGAGACGCGCCCGCCGCTCGATGTTAGGGATCTGTTCCCGGCCCCGCTTTCGATCTCGCAGCGGCGGTTCGTCGAGCCGTATTGCCAGGGACCGGCGTCGGAATCCACCGACCCGGCCACCGGAGCGATTACCGTGCGGAACCAGTGCTTCGGCACCGGCGTGCAGTACGCCAATCCGACCAACCCGACGCCCTACACGCAGAACTGGGGTCTCAACCTCCAGTTCGAGCCACGCGCGCGAATGTTGTTCGAGATGGGCTACCAGGGCAGCCACGGTCTGCACGCGCAGAGCCTCTACCACGCCAATCAGGCGACGCTTCCTCCGGTGACGGGCAATCCGAACAACGGCCTGCGTTTTCCCACGCAGTGCCCGCCCGGGACCTTCCCATCCACCTGCTCGCCGGTCCAGAGCCGCGTTCCGTATTCCAACTTCGTGCCGCAGCTCTCCACTTATGTCAACGACAACAACGCCATCTATCACGCGATGACGCTCAAGCTGGAGCAGCGCTTCAGCCAAGGGCTGCAACTGCTGGCGGCGTTCACGTGGAGCCGCACGATCGACGCGGTGTCGGAGATTCAGACCCAGGGTGGAACGCCCCGGACCTATCCGCAGTACAACGGCCGCCGCGACCTCGAGCGCGGCGTGGCCAATTACGATCAGACCAGGCGCTTCGTCACCAGCGTCCTGTACGAACTGCCGTTCGGCAAGGGCCGGAAGTTCCTGAACGGCGGCGGTCCCGTGGATTGGGCGCTGGGCGGCTGGCAGACCAACACGATCGTCACGCTGGCCGACGGGCTTCCGTTCACGGTCGGGTGCTTCTGCGGCGATCGCGCGCAGGTGGGCAACGATCGCGACGTGCATCGCATGGACGTGCTGTCGAATCCCCTGCCCAGCGGCTTCGAGAAGACCCTGACCCGCCAGTTCGATACCGCGGCTTACCGGACTCCGGTTCTCGGAACACTGGGAACGTCCGGCCGCAACACGTTGCGCGCGCCGGGACAAAGGGCCGCCGACTTTTCGCTGTTCAAGAACTTCCGCTTCAAGGAGCGCTTCAACGTGCAGTACCGGGCCGAGGCGTATAACTTGATGTCGAGCTGGAAGTATGTGGTGATGTTTCCGAATCTCAACGCGACGCAAACTAACTTCGGTTCGCTGCTGCCGGTGGGCGGCGACAAGGGGAATCTGTTCAACCCGCGGGTTTACCAGATGGCGTTGCGGCTGGTGTTCTAGCCAGGCTGGCTTACGAGGCGATCCACCGCGCGAGGGCTTGGGCCGCTTCCGGCGTGCCCTCGCGCGGCGCCCATTCGGCGAAGTCCTTGTCGCTAACGGGAGCGTAGGGTCCAGGTTTCACCTCGTAGCAGACCGCGCGAGGGGTCAGGGCGGTAATGGTGTGAAGGACGCCGGGTTCCAGGTCGATGCCGATGGCGTCGCAGTCCGGTCCCATTCCCAAAACTGTCCGGTGCGCGATGGCGCCGGCTTCGTCGAAGATCAACAGCAGAGCCTTGCCGTCCAGCACGAGGAACGATTCGGGCTTGGGAGGCGTGGAGTGGCGGTGCGGACGGACATAGGTTCCCTCGAGCAGGACGTTCAGGAAGCGATGCGGGTTGTCGTCGTTACCGGAGTGGAAGTTGTGGTTCATTCGAAGGCGCGGCGACGCTTGGGCGCGTTCGGCGACGCGATCGAACAGTTCTCGTGTGATCGATTGCACCTCCCGATTTTAGCGGACATCCGGCGGCGCCACTACAATGGAGACAGTGTTGACCGTAACCGTCGTGGGCGGTGGAATCATCGGCGGGAGCATCGCGTGGCGGCTCGCGCAAGGCGGGATTCGGGTGGTGGTGCACGAGGCCGGAGCCTGGGGCGGGGAAGCGAGCTGGGCGGGCGCGGGAATGCTCGCGCCGGGTGGGGAGGTGGATTTGGGCAAGGGTTGGCGTGGACTGGCCGCGCGGGGCTTGGACCTGTACGGCGACTTCGTGCGCGAGCTCGAGGCCGAATCCGGCGAATGCATCGATTTCCGGATCTCCGGCGCGGTGGAGCCGGCTCGCGAGGGCGCCGAGGCCGCCGCCTTGCGGGAGCGCGCCGCGGTTCAGGCGGCGCTGGGCATTCCCTCTCAGGCCGTTAGCGCCGCCGATGCGGGAACGCTCGCGCCGGGGCTCGCCTGGCAACGATTCGCCGAGGCGCGTTACTATCCGCGCGACGGCCAAGTCAATCCCCGTGACATCATGCGCGCGCTGCGCGTGGCGATCGAGCGCCGGGGTGGAGAGATCCGGGAGCGTAGCCGCGTGGAAGGCGTGGATCTCCGTGGGCCGGAAGTGGAAGCGGCTGGGACGCGGGCGCAGGCGGCGGTGCTCGCGGCGGGCACATGGTGCGGCTCGATCGCGGTGAACGGCGCGCCTCCGCTGAAGGCTTCCATCCCCGTGCGCGGCCACCTGACGGGTTACTATCTCGAGCCGGGGCTATTGCGGCCGCTGGTCCGGCACGACCACACGTATCTGCTCCAGAGAAGCAACGGGTTCCTCATCGCGGGCGCCACCGAGGAACGGGCCGGGTTCGACCGCGAGATCGACGGCGCCGCCGTGTCCGCCCTGACAGCCAAGGCTCGCGCGCTATTCCCGCCGCTGCCCGCCGCCGGTCCGGCCGAGGTGTGGAACGGCTTCCGCCCGGGAACGGAGTCTCTCGAGCCCGAGGTCGGGCGAGTGCCGGGGACGCCGGTTTGGCGCGCCTACGGCCACTATCGCAACGGCATCCTGCTGGCGCCGGTCACGGCGGAGATCGTCGCCGGGGACATTATCGCCAGTTTGGGAACAGGCCGTTGACCGCGCGGTGGGTGTCCTCGATCAGGTCCGCGATCCTCTTGCGGCGTTCCATGAGTTGCGTGAGGAGCGCGGTGAGCGCTTCGTAGTCTCCGCCGGGCAGCCAATCGGCGGGGATTCCGGCCAGGGCGGAGTCGGCCACCTGCTCGGGGAACGACCGCACCCACTCGATCCACGGCTCCCAGTCCCGCCATCCGGAAACCTGAGCATAGACCGACCGGCGGTGATACAGACCTTGGAGCGGCGCCGAGCCGAGCGTCCAGTTCGGCCCTTCGAAAATGAAGCCGTGATCGATCATTCGGGCGACGTAGCCGGGCCGGGATCCGGGCGGTTCGTCTTCGGAGCCGGATTGCACGTGAGCGCGGAAGAAGATCGATTGGCGCGCATCCGCGTTGGACGTCCACTTGTCGAAGACGAAAGCGCCGAGGAAGTCGCGGCGGTTGGCGACGCCCGCCAAAAGCTGATCCGGCAGGAAGTTGAACACGGCGGTGGTGGCGGGATCGCCGGGGAATCGCGATCCGAAATGCCAGCCCGGCTCGACGGGCACGGTGCTCTTGCCGAGTTGAATGGCGAGTCCCGGCTCGGCGGCCAGTAGCTCGGGGGTGATGTCGAGGATCGCCGCTTCCGGCGCCGGTACGCGTAGATAGCGCAGGAACTCCGAAGCCAGCCACTCGTTCACCAGGATGCGGCGGTGCTGGGGGTTGTTCCGTGCCTTGAGTACGTAAAATCGATCGCCAGCCGCCTCGACCAGGTGGCACTGCGCTCCTCCGCGCATCCGGCGGATCCAGCGGCGAACCGGAATGGGCATGCGGAAAGGGGACCGCTCGAGCGGTCCCCGGAGATCGTTACTTCTTGCCCTTCTTGACGGCCTTCTTCGCCGGGGCCTTCTTGGCGGCGGGGGTTTTCTTCGCCGGAGCAGCCTTCTTGGCCGGGGCCTTTTTGGCGGCCTTGGCGGGGGCTTTCGTCACCGCGGCTTTCTTGGCGGGCGCCTTCTTCGCCGGAGCCTTGGCGGCGGCCTTCTTGGCGGCCGGAGCTTTCTTGGCGGGCGCCTTCGCCGGCGCCTGTTGCGCGGCCTTGGCGGGCGCTGGTTTTACCGCGGCCTTTTGGGGGGCGGTCTTTTTGGCCGGAGCCTCTGTCAATGGTGTCTCCTTTACGGCCGCCTTTCGGGCAGCCGGTTTCTTACGTGTCGCGACCGGCACCGCACGCGCGGCGCCGGGTGAGGACGCAGCGCCAGCCGCCAGCGTCTGCGCGGATTCGGCGGGAGCCGCGTCGGCGGAGGCCGCTACCGGTTCTCCTACCTGCGGCGCGAGCAGTTCCTCTTCGTCGTCCAAATCGTATTCTCGAATCTCGGATTCCATCTCGACGTGCTCTTCGTCGTAGGGAAAATCCACTGAATCGTCGTCGTCCGCGGCCAGCAGACGCGGATCGTATATCATACGCTGCCTCCAAAACTATGAGAACTCAGGCCCGCGCGAAAATCCTCGGGTTACCCTAGAATATCGCTTTTCGCCTCGAAGGCAACAGCTTGGATTGCAATTCGTGCGGATGTTCACCGTTGCAAAGCCACGGCGACCAAGGTTGGCTTGCCGGAGCCCGACGCCGGCAACGAAGCCCGATGCCGGGGCGCCATTTTGGGAGCCGTCCCAGCCCGGTTGGCCGGAGCGGGCCTCCGCTTCACCGCCGGAGCGGGCGCCAGCTTGCGAACCTGCGTCGCGGCTCGAGCCGCCGGAGCTGCCGGCTTCCTCGCGCCCGTGCTCACCGGAGCTTTCGACGCAGGCCGCGCGGTGGTGGCCGCGGGCTTGCGGTAGGTCCGGCTCTTCACAGCCGGAGCCGGCGTGGACCGCCGAATCGTAGTGGTTCGCCGGGCGGGAGCGTAGCGAGTGTAGGATGCCGTGGTGAACACCGCTTCCGGCCCCGGATAGCCGACGGGAATGACCAGCAGGTCTCCCGCCTGGGGCTCGGAGGTAGTGTTCGAGTTCGCCTCGCTGATCGACTTCTCGGTGATCTTGTACTGCTTGGCGATGGAGGCAACCGTCTCTTGCGTATTCACACGATGCATCCGCCAACTGGCGCGGCGGAGCGAAGGCACGGACTCGAGCGCGCTCAACACCTGCTTGCCGGATCCCTTGGGGACGTGCACGGTGTAGCCGTCCGGAGCGACCATTCGCAGAACGGCGGGATTCAGTTCCCGGATCTCCGACAGCGGCCGGTTCACGATATCGGCGACCAGCGCCAAGTGGGTGTTCGCCGAGACCTTGATGCTGTCGTACGCCATGGCCTTGTCGGCCGAGACGTTTTCAAGCCCGTAGTCCTTCGGATTCTTTGCCATGATCGTCATGGCGAGAATGATCGGGACGTAGTTGGCCGTCTCTTTCGGGAGTACGTTTCGTTTGTAGAGCTCCCAGAAGTCCGCGTATCCGGTCCGCTGCACGGCGCGATCCACGGCGAGCGGGCCGCAATTGTAGGCGGCGATCGCCAGGTACCAGTCGCCGAACTCTTCGTACAGATCGCGAAGGTGTCGAGCGGCGGCTCGCGTGGCCTTCTCGGGATCGAGCCGGTCGTCGGTAAACTGCGATTGATTCAATCCGTATTCGCGGCCGCGGTCCTTGATGAACTGCCACATGCCGGTGGCCGACATGTAGGAAACCGCGCGCGGCAGGAAACCCGACTCGGCTTGCGCCAGGTAGATCAACTCCTGCGGAACGCCTTCCTCGTCGAGGATGCGGCGAATCATTGGCGCGTACCGGCCCGCGCGGTAGAATCCGCTCACCAGGATGTCGCGCCCCCGCGGGCTTTGGAAGAAGTTGATGAAGCTGAGGACCGGATCGGCCATCTTGAGCGGCAACTGAGAGACCGTCGCCCGCAACTGGTGGCGGACCTTCCCCTTCAGCGCGGGCTCGACGGGGAACGTCAAGTCCACCGCTTCCTCGAGGGGAACCTTGTCGAAGACCGGCTCCGGCGTGGGCCCGCTCTGCGCGGCGACTTCCACTTCCATCCGGTAGATGTCCTCGACCATCTTCTGGTACTTCGCGGCCAAGCGTTCCCGTCCCGGCAGACTGGCAGGAGCCGCGCTGATCGTCTCGATCGCTTTGTCGAACTCGGCGCGGGCAGCGGCGCTTTCGCCTTTGCCCATCAGCACACTCCCTTTGGAGTAGTGCGTCTCCGCCTGGCGTGAAAGGTAGTCGATCTCCGGCGCTTCACTGGCCCGCTGCACGGCTTGCGCCAGCAAACGAGGGGATTCACGCTGGTAGAACGATGGTTCTACTTTGGGCGGCTCTTGGATCGCGTACGTTGACTGGGGAAGGCGGGGAGCGGGCGCAACGAAGGGGGTGACAAACTTGCCAGACTTCGTCGTCGCGCTGCAACCGACCAGGACACCACAGGCCAACGATCCGATGCTTGTTGTTAAGATTCGATGTAGCTTCATCCGTTTTCCGCTGGGTGAAAATTTGACTACATTTTCGGAACCCCTAAACAATACCCGAATCCGACACGCCAGGTCAAGCGGGAGGTTTGACCGGTTCCAGGACCACCGCACCCAGAAGGCGATGGCGCAGACCTTATAATCGGTCCATGGACCCTCGTACTTTAGGCGCGGGATTGGCCGCGGCACTCGTCCTGGCGGCTCCGCTGAGCCCGCAACGGCGCTCGATTCCGAAATCGGGATACCGGACTTGGGAGGTGTATGGCGGCGGCAACGACAGCATCCGCTACTCCGCGCTGAAGCAGATCGACCGGTCCAACGCCAGCCGCCTGCGCGAGGCCTGGCGGTTCGATACCGGAGATGCGCTCCCCGGATCGGAAATGCAGGCCAATCCCATTGTGGTGGATGGCGTCCTTTATTCAGTGACACCGAAGCTCCGCGTCATCGCACTGGACGCCGCCACGGGCAAGCTGCGCTGGTCGTTCGATCCCAACCGCGACGCCAAGATCGGGGGCAGGCGCAAATCGCGTGGCGTCACCTATTGGACAGATGGAAGTAATGCTCGCATCTTCTTCGTATGGCGGCATTTGCTCCACGCGCTGGACGCCCGCACCGGGCGGCTGGTGGAAGGATTCGGCTCCCAGGGCACGTTGGATATCCGCGAGGGACTGGGCCGCGACGCGAACGAGTTGAACGTGATCGCGACCACTCCGGGCATCATATATAAGGATGCGCTGATTCTCGGGAGCCTGGTCAGCGAGGACTTGCCCTCGGCGCCAGGCGACATCCGCGCCTACGACGTCCGTACCGGGAAGATCCGCTGGACCTTTCACACCATCCCCCGGCCCGGTGAGTTCGGCTACGAGACGTGGCCTCGGGACGCCTGGAAGTACACCGGCGGAGCGAACAATTGGGCGGGCATGGCGCTGGACGAGAAGCGGGGACTGGTGTTCATTCCCACCGGATCGGCATCCTACGACTTCTACGGGGCGAATCGCCACGGCGACAATCTCTTCGCCAACTGCCTGCTCGCGCTGAAGGCGGAATCCGGCGAGCGGGTCTGGCACTTTCAGACGGTGCGGCACGACCTGTGGGATCGCGATCATCCGGCGCCGCCCACGCTGATCACGGTCGCAAAGGATGGGAAACTGCTGGACGCCGTGGCACAGATCACCAAGTCCGGCCACGTCTTCGTGTTCGAACGGGAAACGGGAAGGCCGGTGTTCCCGATCGAGGAGCGGGAAGTTCCGGCGTCGGAAGTGGATGGAGAAAAGGCGGCTCGTACGCAGCCGATTCCCGTCAAGCCGCCCGCGTTCGCGCGCCAGGTACTGACCGAGGAGATGCTGACCAAGCGGACTCCCGAGGCGAATCGCGCCGTCGTGGAGCGGTTCCGCAAGATCCGCAGCGCCGGTCAGTTCGTACCGCCGAGCTTCGAAGGCACCGTCGTGTTCCCCGGTTTCGACGGCGGCGGCGAGTGGGGCGGCGCGGCGTTCGATCCGGAGACGGGACTTTTCTACGTCAATTCCAACGAGATGGCGTGGATCTTGAAAATGATTCCGAGGCCAGCCCACGCGGCCTCGGCGAACGGCCGCGAGCTCTACCTGACCCACTGTTCGAGCTGCCACCAGAAGGATCTGAAGGGGACGCCGCCCGAGTTCCCCTCGCTGGCCGGCATCGGAAGGCGGTACACCAGCGGTGAGGTCTCGGGTCTGATCCGCGCGGGTCAGGGACGTATGCCCGCGTTCGGGCACCTGCCGCGACCGGTGGTCGCCGCGATGACGGATTACCTGATGACCGGCAGGGAGGGCGGCCCCGCGGAGGGCGGCGGCGCGAATCCTTATTGGAGCAAGTACACCATCGACGGCTACAACAAGTTCCTCGATCCCGACGGGTATCCGGCGGTGGCTCCGCCGTGGGGGACGCTCAATGCCATCGACATGGACAGGGGCGAGATCGCGTGGAAGATCCCGTTCGGCGAGTTCCCGGAACTGGCCGCCAAGGGGGCGAGGAACACGGGTTCGGAAAACTACGGTGGTCCGGTGGTCACGGCGGGAGGCGTCCTGTTCATCGGGGCGACCAATCACGACAACAAGTTCCGGGTGTTCGACAAAGCAAACGGCAAGCTCTTGTGGGAAACGACGCTCCCCGCGGCCGGCAACGCCACGCCCGCTACTTATGAGGTGAACGGGCGGCAGTTCGTGGTGATCGCCTGTGGCGGCGGGAAGTCTGGCCGGCCCTCGGGCGGGACGTACGTCGCTTTCGCGCTTCCGGTGAAGTAAGGAGAGCCAGTGCTAGGAATCTTATGGGGTTTAGCGGTGCTGAGCGCCGCCCTTGCCGGGGAGAAGGCGGTCACTCCGCGGGACGCGGCTGCTACGCCCGTAGTGGCCGGACCGGCGTCGATCGTCTGGTCCCGCGACGGGGCGAAGTTCGCCTGGAAGGAACGCGACCGGATCTGGATCGCTGCCGTGCCCAGCGGGAACCGCCGCGAGTTGCTGGCGCTTTCAGCGCTGAAAGACGCGGCGGTGGATGCGCCTGAACCGTCGCGGTTCGGCTGGGTGAACCGGGGCGTCCGCGAGCAGCCGGTCCAGTGGTTCCCCGACGGGCAGCGGCTGCTCCTGGCGGTTGACGGCGACCTCTTCGTGGTGACCGAAGCCGATGGGAAGTGGGAGCAGTTGACGAAGACGGAGCGGATCGAAGCCGATCCGAAGCTATCGCCCGACGGACGCTGGATCAGCTTCCGGCGCGATCACGAGCTATACGCGATGGAGGTAAAGTCGCGCAAGGTCAACCGGCTGACACACGATGGGGACGCGACGCGCTGGAACGCGGAGCTCGACTGGGTCTATCCGGAAGAGTTGGCGATCCCGACGGCGCACTGGTGGTCGCCCGATTCGCGGCGGATCGCCTATCTGCAATTCGACTTGTCCAACCAGATGGTGTATCCACACGGCGATCTGCTGAAGCTCCGCCCGGCCGCCGAACCCCAGCGTTATCCGCAAGCTGGGACACCAAACGCAAAGGTCCGCTTGGGAGTGGTGGGGGCGGCGGGGGGCAAGACGAAGTGGCTGGATCCGGGGATGGACGGCGAACGCCTCACGGCGCGCGTCACGTGGATGGACGCAACGTCGATCGCGGTTCATCTGCTCAGCCGGGTGCAGGACAAGCTGGACGTGATCGCGGTCGACTCGGGGAATGGGCGGACTCGTGCGTTGCGGTCGGAGAGCGCAGCCACGTGGGTTAACCTACGTGACGACTTCGCTTTCCTGGCGGATTCGTCGAAACTGCTTTATGGGAGCGATCGCGGGGCAGGGTACCGCCATCTCTACATCGGGGACCGTGCGCTCACCAGCGGCGAATGGGAGGTCACCGACTTGGTCTGCGTCGATGAGAAAGCCAGCCGCGTCTTCTACCTATCGACCGAAGCCGATGCGCGCGAGCGCCATCTTTACGCGGCCGGTTTCGATGGTGGGGGCAAGGCGCGGATCAGCTCCGAGCCCGGGACGCACACCGTCTCGATGGCGCCGGGTTGCGGCAGCTACCTGGATACGTGGTCGAGCCTGACCGAGCCGCCGCGCAAGGTCCTGCGCGACGCGAAGGGAAGATTGCTGGCGGAACTGACGCCGCCGGACCGGAAGGTGACCGCGGAGTTCCGGCTGCTGCCGAACGAACTGGTCGATTTTCGTGGCTCCGACGGGACGCTGTTCCATGCGCGCGTGGTCAAGCCGGTGGATTTCGACGCGTCGCGGAAGTATCCGGCGGTGGTGATGGTGTACGGCGGTCCGCACTCGCAGACGGTGAAGAATCAATGGCGGGGCGCGGATTGGGATCAGGCGCTGGCGCATCGGGGATTCGTGATCTGGCAGATGGACGGGCGCGGATCGGCCGGGCGTGGCCACGCCTTCGAGAAGCAGCTGTACAGGCGGTTCGGCAAGCAGGAGCTGGCCGATCAGCTCGAAGGCGTGCGGCATCTGCTCTCGATGGGCTTTGTGGATCCGGCGCGCGTGGGTATGTACGGTTGGAGCTACGGCGGCTACATGACGCTCTACAGTCTGTTCAACGCGCCGGAGGTTTTCGCGGCCGGCGTATCGGGCGCGCCTCCCACCGATTGGCGCCAATACGACACCATCTACACGGAGCGCTACCTGGGTCTGCCTTCTGAAAACGAGACCGGGTACAGGGACAGCTCCGTCGTGTTCCAGGCGGAGAAGCTGCGGGGGAAGCTGATGCTGGTCCACAACTTCGAAGACGATAATGTCCTGTTCCAGCACACCCTGCGCATGATCGACGCTTTGCAGCGCGCGGGGAAGCGGTTCGACTTTCTGCTGTATCCGCAGAAATCCCATCATGTCGGGGGAGCCGTCCGGCTCCAGATGTTGGAGTCGATGACCGAATTCCTCGAACGGAGTCTGGCGGCGGCCCCAGCCAAGTAGCGGGGGTCCGCGGGCGGGAACGGCTACCTCGCCGTTCCGTACACTCTCAGGCTGGCCGAGAAGATCTCCCCTTCGTCTTCGGGCGACGTGTCGATCACCGAGAGCACCCACGTTCTTCTGCTGTCCTCGCCCCAGTGGCGAACGGACGTGAACGTGTAGTTCTCGAAGTCCGAGTTGTCGTCGGCCGGGCGTGGAAGCACGAGGCTCCGCATGCCGGATGGCGCCGTCAGCAGGAACGCGAGATCGCCGCGATTCGGATGTTCGACATTGACGGTGAACTCGACATGCTCGACGCGGATTGAGTCGCTGACCCGGAACGGGATGTCGATCCCATCCCCGTCGTTGTCGGGGATCTCCGCCTCGATGCCGGGCTGGGAGACCGAGGTGGCAAGGAGGGGCCCCAGGTTCCTCCAATCGTCGGCCAAGGTCAACGCACCGGCGACATTGAGCAACCCAGCGCCGAACGAATGGCTGAAGGAGAATCCGCCGCCGTTCTGAACGAACGCGTCGCCGCCCCCGAGGCCTGCTCGGCGAGCGCTGCGCATGAGGATCTCCTTGACGTCGCGATAGCCGAGGCGCGGGTTCCGCTCGAGCAGGAGGGCCGCGGCGCCGGATACCTGGGGCGCGGCGGCGGACGTTCCGTTGAAGGCGTCCGTGTAGTCGACCGGGGCTTCGGTGGAGGGAAAGTCCTTCCTTCGAATCGCCGCCGCCTCGTTGCCGGTGACGGAGGTGGTCCACAGAACCTCGGGTGGCTGGAACTCGCCACCGTAGGCGGAGATCGCGACGTTGATGCCTTCTTCGCTGAACGAACTGGGCTGGTGCTGGCGATTCACGGCTCCGACGGCGATGGCGAAGCGCGAACTCGAGTATCCGTCGTAGCTCGAGTTGTCCTTGGAGCGGCGGCCGTTTCCGGCGGAGATGACGACAACCGTACCGAGTCCGTTGCGGTTCGCGGTGGCTGCCTTCTCCATGCCTGCCCTGGTGAGGGCGCTGGCGCGGCCGCCGGCCGCTCCGTCGTCGGCGGGTCCCCAGCTATTGCTGGACACATGGGTGACCGTGCCCGAGGGTTGCCACGCGAACGCATTGCCTTCGTCCTCATCGGACGCTGGCTCGGAAATGAGGCGCAGGCCCATGATCCTGGCTTCCGGGGCGACTCCCACGACGCCGATGCCATTGAATCCGCGCGCGCCGAGCAGCCCGGCGCAGGCGGTTCCATGGTTGTCGGAAGCCGCCGCCGGAGTCGGGTCGTTGGGCGCTCCGGTGTTGAAGTTCCGGTGGAAGCCGCTGTCGAGCGAGTAGGCGTTCTCCCGCAGATCCGCGTGCGCGATTTCGACGCCGTCGTCGACCACGGCAATGTTGATGCCCTTACCGGTCACGAAGTCCCAGGCGGCGGCAAGCCCGAGATCGCCGGAGGCGTCCTTCAGGTGCCATTGCTTGGAGTACAGCGGATCGTTCACGTTGCGGCGAAGAGTTCCACCGATGCCCGGCGCCTGGCGGCGAAATTGCTTCCTTGCGAGCACGGGCATGAATTCCAGGTCCTTGCGTCCAGCCAGCCAACGAAGCGCGGCGAGCGCGGCAGCGGGAGACTCGTAGGCGACCGTGGTCCAACCGGCGAGCAGGCTGGGCTCGGCCGACCGCGCGGATGTTTCCATGCGGATCGCGTCGATCGCCGTTTCACCGGCGTTCTTCACGAGGACCTTCGCGGTCAGGGTTCGAGCGGCCCTGTCGAGGCGTTGGGCGCGATCCGCCGGAGTCATCTTGTCCAGCCGGTCGCGCGCCGGGAGTTCGGAGAGATCGTAGAGTACGATCGCCGATTTCCCTTGGACGGAGCGGCTCTTGGCGGCGAGCGAGTCCGGTGCGGCCAATTCGAAGCGCTGTTGGGCGCCATTGCCGGAGAACTGGAATATGTCCTGAGCGGTGCAAGCCGCCGCCAGACACACCAAAAGCGTCAGGATTCTAAGTTTCATGTTGTTGTTGTGTAGAACCGCTATTCGCGACGTCAACCGTTCTCACGCCGCGCCCAGTACTCGTCGCCCTTCTTGAAGAGCCTGGAGAGGATGCGCAACGCCTGGTCGACCTCCTTGGCGGAGATATTGTAGGGCGGCAGGAATCGCAGCACGGTGTCGTGCGTGCAGTTGATCAGCAGGCCTTCGGCGATCGCGTCCGTCACAAGTTGCTTGCCGGCCATGTGCATGTCGACTCCGATCATCAGTCCGAACACGCGGACCTCCTTGACGAACTCGTGCCGCGCGGCGAGCTTTTCGAGCCCGTCGCGGAACTGATCGGAGCGCGCGGAGATGTTTTCGAACAGGCCGTCGAGGATGTCGAGGAACTCGAGCGCCACGCGGCAGGCGAGCGCGCCGCCTCCGAAGGTGGAACCGTGCATGCCGGTTTTGATCGCCTCGGCCGCGCGTTCGTTCGCCACGGTCACGCCCAGCGGAATGCCGGCCGCGAGCGGCTTGGCGGTGACCATGATGTCCGGCTGAATCGTCTCACCGAGCGATTGGTAGGCGAAATAGGTGCCCGCGCGGCCCACGCCGCACTGGATTTCGTCGAAGGCGAGCAGCGCGTCGTGCTTGCCGGCCATCGCTCGCGCGGTTCGCAACATGCGCGCGCAGACCGGATAGACGCCGCCTTCGCCCTGAATCACCTCGAGGAAGATGCCGGCCGTATTGGGACCGCAGGCCGCTTCCAGCGCCGCGTCGTCGCGCACGGGGACGAACTTCACGCCGGGCAGCAGAGGCTCGAACGGCTCGCGGTACTTGGGCTGGCCCGTGATCGCGATGGCGCCAGTGGTCCGGCCGTGGAAGGAGTTCTCGAGGGCCACGATCTCGAACTTATCCTTGGATCGCGCGTGGCCGTGCGACCGCATCATCTTGATCGCGGTTTCGACAGCCTCGGCGCCGGAGTTGCAGAAGAACACGCGGTCGAGCCCGCTGGCCTTGCAGAGCCGCTCGGCGAGCTTGCCCTGATGCTCGTGATAGTAGAGGTTCGACACGTGGATCATGCGCGCGGCCTGCTCGCGAATCACCTTGACGATGCGCGGGTGCGCGTGTCCGAGGGCGTTGACGCCGATGCCGGTGATGAGATCCAGGTATCGTTTTCCCTCGAAATCGAACAGGTACGAACCCTTGCCGCGGTCGAGCGCGAGCGGATAGCGTCCGTAGTTTCGCAACAGATACTTCTGTTCTCGCTCCGCGATCGTCTGCGCGGCGTTGGCGGTTTCCATCATTTCAATTTACTCCAGCACGATCTCCACTCCGATCGGATCGTGATCGGAGAGCGGGCCTCGCGGACCCTTGTTGACGTCGTGCAACACCAGTGGATTTTCGCATCGGACCTGCCGCGCGGCGAACCAGTCGATCATCAGCGGGCATCCGCCGCCCACGTCCCGCAGCGCCCACCGAATGAAGGCGAAGCACCACAGGGGCACCCATTCGGCGAGCGCCTTGTGTTGGGCGAGATGATCGACATCGTAGAAGATCGAATGGTCGCCGATGCGGTTGCAGCTCCGGAAATCGAAACCGCGGGTTTCGAGCAGTTGGAACAGGCCGCGTTCGAACCATCGGTAGGGGTGCAGGAAGTGGTTCCGGATGACGCGCTTCGGTCCCATGAACACGCGCAGCCAATAGCCCATGATCGCGTGGAAGGCGGTCGACGAGTTGAAGGTCGTCGTGTTCCAGTCGCCTCCGATGAGCGCGGGGCCGGTGGGAAGCGCGTCCAGGATGTCGCTCATCTGCTCCATGCGGTGCCGCTGCGTCGAATTGGCGTCCAGGTGGACGCAGGCGACGGTCAGCGGGCCCGAGGGGAAGTCGACGGTCGCGGCGATCGAGGTTTGGCTCCCCAGCCGCTTTTCGTTCGACGCCATCTTGTCGATGCCGTTCCGCAGCGCGACGCGGCGGACTTCGCGCATCGGATAGCGGCTGAGGATCGCGTTGCCATGCAGGCCCAGTTCGTTGTCGCCTTCGACGTGGCGTTCGATGCCGGAGCCCTTGACCAGACTCAGGTAGCAAGGCGCGAAAACGTAGTCGAAGCCGAGTTCGGCGGCGATCGTCCGGGCGACGTCGGCGTTGCCGCTTCGCGCCATTCCGACGTCGGTTTCGGTGAGAAGCATCAGGCCGCAGCTCTGCAGGTAGGGGTTGGCGCGGAAGGCCTCGAGTTGTCCGGCAAGCTCCTTGCCCCTTTCCACGTTCCAGGCGAGCACGCGATGACGCGTGCCGGGCGGCCCTCCCTGCGAGAATCGCCCGTGGTGCAAAGTCTCCAACGCCAGCCGGAACCGGTCCTCTAACTGGCGGTACACCGGGCTCGCCCGCAGTTCCGCCGTGGAAGAAAAGCCGGTCAAATTGTCGAAGTGCGGCCGCAGTTCTCGCCGAATCAGCTCCGCGACTTCCTCCGGTCCGGCACGTTCGTACCGTTCCTCGATCCGCATGTGGATAATCTCCCATAATAGCGAAGTGTCAGCCCATTCTCGCGGCGCGGCGGAGGCTTGCCGGCATCGGCGTTTCGTAGCCCATCAGGCAGTACTGATCGAGCGCGAACAGCACGATCGATTCGATGTTGCTCGATCTCGCGAAGTTCACTTCCTTGTCCCACGACGTGAACGGATCCATGAGGCCGACCAGGAAGCTCCGTTTGTCTCGCGAAAATCCGCGCGACACCGGATATTCCACCGTGGTCCGCGCCAGATTCAGGTTCCGCGCGAACGTGTAGGTGAAGCTCTCGGTCTTCAAGCAGTCGAGCGTGGCCGGAGTCCAGGCGCCGGCCGGATAGTTGATCACGCGATTGAACGGGCCTTCGTTCACGTCGTTCGGCCAGAGCACTTCGAACCTCGCGTCCGGATGAGAGGCTCGCACGTACGCCATCACAGCGCCGGTGAACTCGCCGATTAGCAGGGGCAGCAGTTCCGCCTCATCCGGGAAGAGCGCGGGATCGACGCTGCCGGAGGCGATCGCCGCCATCGGTCTGCCGTATTCGAGCAGGAACCGGGACTTCGTATAGTCGTCGTGGAACGGCATTCCCGATCCGGCCTTCGGAAAGTACCACCACTGGACTTCGCCGAATTGCAGATAGGGCGTGACTCCGGCTTCCGCCATGGTGGCCGCCATGTCCGCGTGAACCTGCTTCCAGTAGTTCGTGCTCGCCGGTGAGAAGTTGGTCTGCAGGGCGGGCGTGTTCAGCCACGCGGCGGAACCGTCCGGATATCGCTGCGCGATGCCGGCAGCCAACGAATCGTCGCCGTGCTGGAGCTCCATGCTGAAGGCCGCGACCACCGGGATTTCGTAGACGTCCAGAGCGCGATAGAACTCGCGGCTCCAGTCGCGGGCGGCCCGGTTCACGGCGTGCGGAGCGGCCAGATCGGTGTGCCAGGCTCCGTCCACGCCGCCGGCGAGCGGACTCTCGCTCACCACGGCGGAGAAGCCGGCGCCGGTGGTCGACGCGGCGATCGTCACCGCATGTCCTCGCGTTCCCATGGCGCGGGCGCGAATCGTGAGGACGTTGCCCGAGACCTGCGCCCACACCGCGGTGTAGCCCCGGTTGAGGATCAGTTCGAACGATTTCGCTACCGTAGCCGCGGTGTCGCCCACGCGATGTAAATGCGAGATGACCGCAACGTCCGGTGAACCGATGGTTCCGATCGTCAGCGTGGTCGTCTCGCTGAACGCGGGAGCGCCGCTGAACGTGACGGTCGTGAAAGCGTAGGCATGGCCATCGCGAATCATTTCGTAGAACCACAGGGCGCCCACGTAGTGGTTCTGACGGCCGTGAAAGCCCAACGCGTGGATCATCCATGCGGTGCGCTCCGGCGCAATCGCGATGGAATGGTCGGTGTCCCAATCGGTCGCGAGCGTGATCGCTCCGTCCTCGGGAAACTCGGGAAGTTCGCTGAATGGGAACGCCATCTCGAGGAAGTCTACGTACAAATACTCGCCGGCGGGGCCGTTGAACGTGATCGTCACGGTGTGTGTTCCCGCTGTCAGATCACCGAGAAAGAGCCGGGCGAGCGTGTCCTCTCCGGCGATGTGCAGGTTCTCCGATACCGGTGGCCGGGAGTCCACCTGGGCCGTGACCGATCCGCTGTTGAACGTGTAGCGCGTGCCGAGATAGAGCTTGTGCGCCGCGGGGCACGTGTATTGGCACGTTGCCGACGCGCCCGGCTGTTGCGTGTGCCGAATGCTCCCGCCCGAGAAGTTCCCGCGGCCGTCCTCCCACCCGCTCGAAAAGACAAGGGCTGGATCGCCATCCTCGATGCGCCGCGAACCGGGACCCGCGATCTGGTACGCCCGCCCCGTCCCCGTCACCGTCCATCCGCTGATGCGCGCCGCGAATTCGCTTCGTTGGTAGGAATCGTCTTGCATGGCCGCGGCGTACGTCCAGCGCATCTTGCGAACCTTAGTCGCCGGCACGGTTCGCCCGTCGATCGCGACGAGCGAAGAGAAGTCGAGCGTGACGCGCCATTTCGTGGGCGACTGGCCTCCGGAGAATTTGACCCACCAAGGGGACCACGCGAGCGATCCCCCGGTGGCGAATCCGTACACCCCGAGCCGGTTCCCGTTCGCGCCCGATTGGACATCTTTCAGCGTGATGCGCAGCACCGCGCCGGACCGCTCCGCTTCGAGCGACGTCGAGAACGTCGTGATGCTGGCGGCGATCGCGTCGAGGATCTCCCCCACTTCGTCCGTCGCCACCGCCTGGTAGGTGTGATGCTCCGACAAGAACGAGATCCCCACGTAGTCGCCGGCCGCCGGAGTGCCGCTCAGCTCCATCTCGGCCGAAGCCGCGACATACGCACCCTCGATTGGAACAGCGTGATCGCGCAGCCGGACCTGATAGAAGGAGTCCGCCCCGCCGTCGCGAGTCCACACGCGCAGGTACGGCCAGTCGACCGTCGGAAAGAGATCCGAGTCCATCGGAATGCAATTGTCGCGGGTCTCCTCATAGACCAGCCTCAGGCCGCTCAGATTCCCATCCGGCAGGTTGCGATGGACCGGGTGCTCGAACACGTTGTGAACGTTCCATTCGATCACTGCCCAGTCGAACTGCTGCCGCCAAGTGCCGGACACCGTGAACCCGGTGGCCGACGCCTCGCTCATCGCCGCGATCCCGGAAGGCCGCTCGAAGTAGCACTGCAGATCGCGATGCGGACTCAGTTTGTACAAGATTTCGCCCATTGTCGCCTCCTAAAGCCTCAGCGTCACCGTCAGATCGCGTCCCGGCGAGGTCATGAACGCGCCGCTCACCGACACGATGTCGAGCGTCAGTTCCGATAGCGCCGCCAGAGGCGCGAGTCCGAATCCGTTCACCACGTTCGAGACCGTCGCGTCCGGCGCGATCGTCAATGCGCAGTACTCGGTCCCGTTCACCTTCAGCCGAAGCAGCACCGGAGCACCCGTCGGTGCTTCACCCACCACCGCGAAGATGTCGCGCACCGCGAGCCGCTCGTCCACGATCAACGGTGGAGTCGCGTCGTTTTGAATCGCCAGATAACCCTCTACCTGCATCGTCAACTGGCCGCCGGAAAGCGTCCGGACTCCGAACCCGGTGCTTGCCGTGAAGTTCGCCTTCCCCGTCTCGCTGTTGCCGCGTGAGTTCGCCACATGCATCTCCGCGGCCGCGATCCGAATGGCCGGTGCGTGGATCGGATGCGTGAACGCGCCGCTTGCCGGACTCCCGAAGAAGTCGCGGCCGAACGGAATCACGTACGTTCTCGATTCGAGCGCATGCACCGTGGCTCCGGCCGAATGCGCCTCAGCCACCGTCCCGTGCGATCCCCGCAGCACCGTCAACGTACCGGCCGAGACCGTTACCGCCTCCATGACCTCCGCGCCGGTCTGCAGCAGTCCGCCTGGAACCACGCCGGCGGAACTCGAAACAGTCAACACCGTCTCCTCTGCTCCGATACCGCCGATCAGAGTCGCGCCCGCCGGACTGGCCAATTCGTCCACGTAGAAAATGCGCAGCGTTCCCGATTGCACTCCTCGCGTGTTGTCCAGCGATGCGAACCCTACGGCCACCACATCGACATTGCCTTTCCCCGCGGGTTGAAGCGCGAAGAAGGGAGCCGCTGGCACATCCGCGTCCAGCATCGATCCGGCGGCGCCGCCGATTCTCCACCGCGTCACCGGCGCCAGTTCGTAGCCGCTGTCCCGTCCCGTGGCGTTCGCGGCGCGGCCCGTGATCTGGACGGTCGCGCCGGGCCGGTTCGGAATCCGGAAACGAACGGGGCTCAGCGACGATGTCGCGCCGGCCTTCCATCCAGGCTCCACGATCGTGAAGTGACTCGTGGCATCGGGCGCAACCGTCCACGATCCCCGGATCGTCAGCGCCGTCGCCGAATTCGTGTCGATGGCCCGTTCTTGCCCAGCGCCCCTTCCCCGCGTGATCCGCGCGATCATTCCGGCGTACTCGCCCGGGGTCAGCGTGAGCGAACCGGCTCCGATCGTGCTCTCGCCGAAAATCCCCGCCGCCGTCTCCGGATGCAGCTCGAGCCGCCATTCGAAGATCGCGTGATCGAAGTTCGGGTCCGGCGGTGCGGCCAGAATCGCCGTGAGACCCGCGTCGGCGAAGGACGAAGCGGGCGGCACGTTCGACGCGATGCCATACAACTGCCGCGGTCCTCGCCCTCGATACACCCGGAAGGACGCGGTTCCCGGCGCGAAGCTCAGCCCTTCGATCGTGACCCGGTTTGTCGACCCGCCTTCGGGAATCGGAGCCCGCACCGCGAAGGACGGTTCGGTCTCGCCGCCGCTCGCGTCGACCGCGGTGACTGCGTAGTAGAGCACTTGGCCGCCGGGGAGCGTTCCGCCGCTGGGGGAAATCGCCGGAGTCAGCGAAAGCTTCGGAATCGCCAGCGCCGACTCGGCGCCCGCGCCCGGCGGAGTGAACGACACGGCCAACCATGTTTCGCTGCCGCCGTCGCCGCTGTCCGCTTCTTCCTCCACGATGCCGAAACGTTCCACGCCATTCTCGTCGATCTCCGATCCCAGCAACGGCCTCGGAGGAGCGGGCTCGCCGCTGAGCCGCCCCCGCACTCGTGTTCCCCCCGATGCGCTATCGCTGTACCAGGCGTCCTCGTGCGCTTGTGCCTCGATCGCGATACGCCCGAAGTTGGCCGCCGGCGCGATGCGTGTCACCCGGAACGGCTTTCGCGTCATGCCTTCCTTCCGGTAGGTGATCGTGATGAGGTCGCCCGCCCGCAGATGCACGCCCTTTACGCTGGTTTCGAATTCGATGAACAGGTTGCCGCGCACTGCCTTGTCGATTCGCAGCCGCGCCACGCGAGCCGCTTGGTGGAAGTTCGCCACACCCAGCGCGGTCGAAGTCACGGTGGTCTCCTGCCGTGTGAGCGCCGCGTCGTCGGCGTCCACCAAAGACAGGCTGTCCTGCTGATACTCGTTGAACGAATCCTGGAACTCGATGCCGACGCGATTCGGCGAGTCCGCCGCTCCTGGCCGCCACAAGCGCACCGAGGACGCGCCGTTTTCCCGCCGTGCGATACCCGAGAGTCCACCGCCGTCGCCGAACTCGTATGCCGGCCAGCCGCCGTTCAGTTGCTCCGTTGCGTTGCTTCCCGCCGGCTTCGACGCGTGTTGCCGCGCCATCGTTCCTTCGATCCGGACTTGCAGCAGGCCGGCTTCGGAGTATCCGAGATAGAGCAGCGAACCGTTGCGCACGCCGCGAATCCAGTCGGCCGCGCTTCGCCGCCGCCGCATCACCAGATTGCATTGGAAGCGCGGGATCTGAACTGCGTTGCCATTCAGATCGGTGGCGTCGATGAGTTCGGCGCAGTAGGCGGCCGCTTCCGCGAAGCTGCCGAGGTCGATCTCACCGGCGGTCCACCCGCAACGCCGTAGCAGATCCAGCATCACCCACGCGGGGTTGTTCGTGAACGCCTCGCCGAGGTGCGACCCGTCGGCGCCGAACGCCGGCAGCTTCAGTCCTTCCAACAGCACGTTGACCTTGGGGACCGCCTTGCCATCGGCCACGCGATTCGGGATCACCACCGAGAGAAACGCCATGCTCCCGTAAGGATCGCCCCCGCTGAAGTCCAGATTGAACCCGCCGGCCTCCGCTCCCGCCGAAACGAGATTGAACCATCCTGTTCCGGTCATGTTCTGTCCGGCGACGCCTTGGGGAACCTCGAATCCGTTCACCACCACCTTGAGCACCCGGTGGATCTCGCCCGCTCCCAGCAGTACTTCGGTTCGCGTGAGGTTGCCGTCATTACGCGCGAACACCACCGGTGGATTCAGCCATGCGGTCCCGTACACCACCGGAACGAAGTCGTTGTAGCGAGCTTCGTTCTCGGAAAGCGTCCCCGCGCGAAAGTCCTTCTCGCCATGTCCGCGCACCAGCGTGCTCGCCGGAACGAACTCCACTCCGCCGAATCGCCGCGTCACGCGGTTCGCGCTGTCGCGGTCGAACATGCCCCGTTGCTCGCACGCGCTCCGCGTATAGTCGCAACTGGTGAAGGGCGCCGCGCCGTCGAGATTTCCCAGTCCGCCAGCTTGATCCGCCGAATAGCCGCATCGCCAGAACGATGAGTACTTGCCTCGCTCGCCGCCGTCGATCGCCTCGGCGCGCCGCGTCTCCGTCGATGGAAACGACCACGGACACCTCCGCTGGATCCGCAGATCCGGCAGCATCAGCCGCTGTGGATTCATCCTGTTCGTAGCCGATATGCGCATCGACGCTTCGGCGATCTCTTCCGCCCCGCCGAGCATTCCGCGGAACAGCACCGTGGAGCTCGACGCCGCCGCGCCCGCCGCCAGATCGAAGAACACGAATGTCGCGGTGAGACCGGCGCCCTTGAATCCGGGGCTCCGCTCGATCTGCGAGAAATAGGAGTCCGCGTTGATCAGCGTGAGCGCCACACGCGCCACGCTGTCGATCCCGTCTTCGGCTCCCCATCGCGTGTCGAATGCGTTGTGCCGCGCCACTCTTGCTTCATACGTGTGTCCACCGTGCGACACGCGGTGCGTGGACCAGCGCTCCATCGTCCCGTCCGCCAGTTTGCAGTCGAACAAGACCAGCGGCGTTTGCGTGACGGCCAATTCTTTTACCGACTCGATCGACGGCACTTCATACCTCCTTGTTGATCGCGATGCGGATCACCGCGGAGAACCGGTTCGGTCCTTCCGCGTCCACCGCGATCTCGTCCTGTGCGAAGTTCGCGGTCATGTAAACGCCCGACTCGGCGCCGGTCCGCTTGTACGGACCGGGCTGGACCTGCGGCTCCACCTGCGCCGCGAAGAGGTCCACCGCCGCTCCGGGCGCAAGTTCGATTTCGAATCGCACGGGCGGCTCCGCGATCGCCGCGGCTCCGCATCGCAGTGCGACCCGCCTCCAACCGGAGCCGGCCACGAACTCCTCCGACATCGCGACCGGTCCGGCGGAGCGCCGGAGTGTCAGCGAAGAGCCGGCTCCGCGCGCCCACACGCTGAACGCATATCGATAGCTGCCCGGTCCTTCGATCTCTTGCGCCAGAGCCATCGGAATCGCGCTCGTGTTGATCACACGCGACGCGCGCGCCGTCCCGAACGGATCCGCTATGCCGGCGGTCAGTTGGAGTGGCGCCGGCTTTTGCCATGGACTGTTCCCGAACACTTCACTCCACGCCAGCAAATTGGCCAGCGGATCCAGAAACACGAACGGCCGCAGTCTTCCCTCCACCGCTTCGAAAAGCGCCTCGAGCGCCGAAGCCTCCGCCTCCGCTAGATCCGGCAATCGCAGCACCCACTCCGCGCGTTCGAATCCTGGATCGGCGAGCTTCGCCTGAATCCCGCCGTCGCTCTCGCCGAGCACGGTTCGCGTGAACCTGGTCCGGAACGCGGGGAACTGCGCCACCGCGCCGGTCGATAGTTGTGGAAAGAAAGGCATCTCAACTCCAGTTCTGTCGAACGATCAATTCCGTCCGGCCATGCATCGTTCCAGTCATGCCGAACTCCGCCTCTTCGTTCTCGAAGCTGCAATCCTGGTAAGCCGCCCCGTCGCGCGGATCGACGAAAGCAAAGCTCTCCATCCGCCCCGACCGCGCCAGAAAGAACTCCTCGAGAGCCGAGAGTTCATCCTCTCCCAGCAGGTCCAGCCGGATCGTCCACCGTCGCGCGCGCGCGCCGCGCAACCGGAACCGCTGCGCCGAACCGTCCAGAAAGCGCACCTCCGCGGTTCGGTACGAGATTTCGCGCCGCAACGGATACTGCGCCACCGCGCCGGATTTCAGAGTGGGAAACGCGCTCATAGATCGTTCACCACGTCGTTGATCGAATGCGTATTGAGCATCGCCTCCCGGACCGCGCGCGCGATGCTGTCGCTGTGATCGAGAAAGGACCGGCTGTCGATCGCCTGCACGTTGATCGTGATCGGGCCGGGAGCGGGCGCGAGCCGCGGCGCCGGTTCCACGCCCCGCGACACCTCTCGAATGGCGCCACCCTCGCGCCGGGAAAACCCGGCGTCGACGGAAACCGCTTCCGGCAGCCGGAATAACGATGGACCCGCCAACGGCTCTTCGTCCCGTCTCCGCCGGAACAGGCCGATCAGGCTCGACACCACGGGCGATAGCGCGCGGCCGATGCCGGCCGGCGACCGCCAAGGCTGCCTCGAGTTCCCAATCTGATCGAGCGCCGCGGAGGCCGGCCGGGCGGCCACGCGGCCGGAGCCGCCATCTTCCGCCGTGATCGCGGAGGCCCGGCGCGCCAGTTCGGCGACCCGCACCGCCAACTCGTCCGTTCCCCCGGCGCCCGCGGGCGAACCGGAAGGAGCGGCTCCGCGAAATGGCGCCGGCATGCGATCGCCAGGCGCCGCGGCACTGGCCGCAAGCAGCCTCTCGACATCCTCAAATAAGCTGTCCGTCGGCATACGAGATCTCCTTTCTCCATTCGGCTTCCAGCAACAGGATCGCCTCCGCGTCGCGAGCCGCGATGTCGAGCAGGTTCACTCCGCCCGATCCTCTCCACGCATGGAACTTCTCCAGAAACGCCAGGCTCTCCGCCGTGATCAGCGACTTAGGACAAGACTCCGCCCTCGCCCCCCGGCGCGCCCAGACTATCTCCGGCTCGCCATCCTGGCATCCGGGCGTCCATCCGCACCGGCGTTTCCGTTCCAAGCCACTCTTCCTACATGAGTCGCACTTCCACGCGGCTTGGTTCGCGAACTGGAAATGGAAGGCGACTAGGAGTTTTTTCTTTCTTCCTCTGTCAAGTCGAGTTCCCGCTTGATCTCCGTCAGGATCTCCCTGGTAAGAGATTCGGGTCCTCGCTCGATCACCAGCGGTGGACCGGCCTCCTCGCCGTCGATCCGCAGACCCGTAACCGACATCAGAGCCCACTCGAGATACAAGCGGTCGATCTCGTTCTGCAGAATTCCCACTTCCACGCGGTCTCGCAGTGAATCCCCGGCCTGGAGGAACTCGGCTTTCAGCCCGGTCTGGCGCACCCGTTTCCCAAGGTCGATGCGTCGTCCCAGGGACATTCTCTGAATCGTATATTCGACGCCCGGAAACTCCTCCGAGCGCAGTGTTAATTTGCTCCAGTATTCCATGTGCTCCTCACGCGAACGCGATGATGATCTCGTCGTCGCCGCTGCCCTGCGCGCGGCAGTTGCGGAAACGCCACTCGAGCCGCGTCTCCTCGTCCTCGAACTCGGGGATCTCCGGAACCACCGCCGGCAAGTAGACGCCGCACAGGTGCCGGGCCTGCTGTCCCAACTGGAACATCGCTCCGATCGGTGCTCGCTGCCGCGCCGCCGCGTACAAGTCCTTCGTGTCCTCGTTCGCCTTGGCGATGAGCCGCATCGACAACTGGACTGTCCTCAGCCCCGCCACGACGCAACTCGCTTTGTCGATCCCGAACTCCTCGGCTCGCAGGTTGAGGTCGTTGTCCAACGACAGTTCCGCTTCCACCAGCGTGTGAAACCGCTTCTGCTCCACGCCGAACCACGCCTGTCCCAAGCTACCCGGAACCAATGGGAACTGATACGGCTCCACCGCCGGCTCCTGCGGAAACTCCCCCAGCCCGGCCGCGCCTTCGGTGAACTCCACGCTCTCGACGAGGCAAGCCGCTTGTCCCTCGAACCGCGCCTGATGAAAGTCGCCGTTCACCTGAAGGCGCATGCGGCCGACCCCGCATCCCGCCGCCAAACGTTGGACCGCCGCGCTGGGGCTCCAATAGTCGTGGAGCGTTACCGCGGGAAGATCGGTGGATGGTGAGTAAGTCACTGTCGCCCCGAGCTCCGATCCCACGGCCGGCTCCGTCGTGAACGGCGCGTTTAGTGTGAAGCTGGTGGCGTTGTTCACCGCCGCCACGAACCGGATTTCGCCCCCGGACCGGACCGCCTGGTTGGGCGACAACCCGTGCGCCGCCTGTGTCGTTACCGCCGTGTCGTTGCTGACGCCCTGTACGCTCGCGCCCGCGAAGTAAAGGGGAGCCGCTCCGAGCGCCGCTTGAAAGAGCGCGCCATAACACGGCGGCTCGCCGTCCACCGGCCAGTGCGTCAGGTAAGTCGTGACATCGAAGGCCGTCGATCTCCGGATTCCCGCCGGCAACCCGGGAAAGGTGCGCGACCCCGTCTTATCGCGCCGTCGAAGCGGCCGCGCGGTTTGGCGCAGGTCCAATCGCGTGGACGGAATCCGGTTTGCCGCCGCCGCCGGAGCCGCGGTTCCGTACGCTGTTTCGAGAGCCACGTAGTGGCGATTGTCGTTTGACGAAATGTAACAAGCCATGTTGATTCCTCACCCCAGCGATACTTCCACTGGTACGTTCACCCTCGTTGTCTGCGTGAAGTGCCTGCCGCCCTTTTTGGCCGCGCCGAACTCGACGTCGTACCGGCCGCTCTGGAAGACGCACTCGCCCCATTCGCCCCGGCAGTCTTCCAGCATGGCCGTTACCGCGTCCAGATAGAGACGCGACTGCCGTTCCAGAAGATTGAGTCTGTCGTGCGATACACGGATCTCCACCGCCATGTCCACCACCCCGGAGAACTTGCGGAACTTCTCCGTCAGCAGATTTCTCATCCGGTGGCAGTGAACCAGGATCTGCGGGTATTTCGCTCCCGTCGCCCTGTCCTCGGTCTCCACCGCCGCGTGGAGAGCCTGAACCACCGGATCGGGGAGATTCTGCGCATCGATCCCCTCGGCGGCCCGTATCGCCGCCATCTGTTGTACTACTCCGCTCCGTCCTCTTAGCAACTCGGTGAGAGCCACCAGCGCTACGTTTGCCGCCCGTGCCACGTTTCTACCCCCTCCGGAGCCCGCGGCTCCGCCTGACATAGTAATCCGGAGACTGCCCTGGAGCGGCCGGAGGTCCGTTCACCAAGCCGGTGTCCGGAAGCGTCCACGCCGAGCCCGGACTGAGTATAGCCGCGTTCTGCCGCGTTGGAACTCCGCCCGCCAGCGCGGCGAACACGTCCCAACCCGCCGCATCCGGTGGCGCCCCCGTCACGGAAACAACAGGGAAGGCCCCGTTGGCGCCGTCGTGGATCGCCGCCGCACTGGCCGCGCTCGTGGATCCGAAAGCCGATCGCCAAGCCACCGCGATCTCGTACGAAATCCCGGGGGCCGCGACGCCCGATCCGGACACTGTTGGAGCCGAAGGCCGCCCGATCGGAGCGCGCACCGCGCCGATCCCCGTCTCCATCGCCAGATCCGCCGTCTCCGAAGCGAGCTTGGCGAACTGCTGCCATCGCGCCAGATACCGGTCGTTCAACTGGCTTCCATGCGCGTCCCGGTACACGGCCGCGAGCGTGAGCAACGCGTGCCAGCGCTCCACCCCCGCCGTTACCACCACCTTTCGCAGGTCCGGCTCGCCCGCCGGGCCCATTGTTCCGCCATCCCCCATCCGAAGTAGGAACACCGAAATCTGTAACTCGAGTTCCCGTTGCGCGATCGCGATCTTCGCTTCCAGGTCGATCCCCTCCGTCCTCGCCGTGTCCAGGATCGAACTGTCGTGCGCTTGCAGATCGGCGGCCGTCGAGACCGGTCCGTCCGTTAGCAGTGCCATCGCGCTATCTCACTTACTTCGGACCGCTTCCCGCAGGTCCCTCAGATCCGAATCGGCGATGACCGTGACTTGCAGTTTCCTCCGGGCGTCCTCTTCCTGAATCGCCCTGCGAGCTTGGCGGGACGCCTCCCGGAACGACTGCGCCTCGTCGTCGCTCGCGAGCCTCGCCCAGCGCTCCACCACTCCCTTCGCCGCCATGGCCCGAGTAACCTCCGTGGTCACTCCCGCCCTGCCGCCCTCCGGCGTATCGAGACTCACAACGATCGGAAACTCCTCCGTGATCGTCTCTTCCGTCTCCCGGATGTTCTTGTAGTAACCCTTCAGATTCATGTCGGATCTCCTTGTTGCGCGGCGGGGCGGCCGTCCGCCCACGCCGCGCGGCTTTTGACTAGCTCTTCACCTGCACGCCGTGGCTGTTGCGCAGCACGCCGATGCCGTAGAGGACGTCCACCGTGAACTGCTGAGCCAGCGTGTTCGGCTGGTAGCTCATCAGGACCCGCAGGCCGAAGTTACCCAGCTCGGCGAACTCGGCGATGGCGCCGGTGCCCGGCAGCGGCTGGTTCAGGCGCCGCACCGCGAGTCCCAGCGCGCTCTTGGTGAACGCGAGGTTGTTCGTCGTGGCCGGAGCGCTGCCCGTCTTGGAAACGAACTGCGACCGGAACACGAAGAAGTCCTTGATCTTGCCAACCGTGCCCTCCACGATCGCCCGCAGGCCGGCGTCGCCCGCGGTGTGATACTCGCTGAAGCGCGGAATCTGCCGGAGCTGCGAGTACGCGTCGCTCGAAACCACCAGATACTTCGGCTGGCCGGCCGGAGTCTTCGCGTTGAATAGCGCCGTCTCGGCCGCGTCGATCGCCGCCTCGGTCAGCGGTGCGCCCGGAGTGCCCACCGGGCTGTTCGCCGTGAACTGCGAGTAGGCCGCCAACAGGTCGGACTCGATCTTCTCCGCCAGCGCCACCACCGCCGGTTGCATATAGAGCCGCAGCAGGTCCGGAGCCGCGATCACCTTGGTCACGTCCGGAATCTGGAACGTCGCCTCGGCGTGCGTGTTCAAAACGATCTGCGCCGACCCCAGGTTCGGGCTCTGCAACTGAACGGTGCCGCCCTCGGTGATGTTGTTCGCCACCAGCGTCGGAGGCACCGGAATGTTGATCGTGTCGCCCGCCTGAGCCAGAACCGGCTCGTAGTCGCGGTTCACCAGATTGCCCATGACGAGGTTCCCCATCAGGGCCGGCAGCGCGTCGGCCGCCACCAGTTTGACGATGGCTTGCGCCACGTTCGACGAAGTAATGATAGGCATTGCCTTTGTTTCTCCTTGATCTTTCTGTCTTGCTTACTCACGATTGCCGCGGAGCGCGTTCATCGCTACCTCGGCGATCTCCTGCCGGACACGGTCCAACTCCGCCGGATCCATGCCGGGCTTGATCCGGTCCAGATCCACCGGCGCCCGCGCCGGAGCCGGCGCGTTCCGGTGCAACGCGGCCCCGGATCCGCCCGTGTTCCGCGCCGGCAGCAACTCGGGATTCTCCTGCACGAAACGCGACAGGTACTCCCGCAGTCCCACCTCGGTCCCTCCGTCGCGCGCCACCAGCCGGCCGTCCTCCGACCGCGCGACATCGTCCTTCACCGCCCGGAAGGCGAGGTCCAGTTTCTGCACGCCCAACCGCTGCAGTTCGCCCCGGATCGCCGAGGTTCTCTCGGCCTCGTCGGCCCGCTCCCGGGCGCGCCGGTTTTCCTCGGCCAGATTGTTCAGCCGGAGCTCCAGTTGTTCCCGCCGGCGCCGCTCGTCCGCCAACTCCGCCTTGTAGGCCGGCTCGGCTTTCGAACGCTGCAATTCCACGTACTCGCCGATGACCTCGCGGATAGTCGCGCGCATCGAATCGCCGCCGGTATCCGGCGCCTTGTCGATCTTGTCGTTCATTCGTTTGTTATCCTTCTTACGGTTGAACAGGACCCTCGATTTCGCTCGCGATGCGGTCCTTCGTCTCCTGGCCCACGTCGCACAGATACTTGAAAGCGAGCTTCTTCAAGACCTGCTTCCTCAGCGTGGGCGACTCCACCCCCAGCGCCAGCAACTCCTTGGCATCCGCCAATTCGTTGGTGAAGTCCCCGATGTCGAACTCGTCCAGACCGGAGACGCCGATGCTGACGTCGTCTCCTCGAACGTGAGCGATGCCCCGCAGGACCTGCTTCATCGCGTCCTTCACCTGATCGCCCAGCGCGCGCAGAACCTCTTGCGTAATCGAGAAATCGCGTTGTTTCGCGATACCCGATTGCTGGCCGGCGAGAGCCCCGCCAGCCTGCGACAACAGATAGCAGACCCGGTAGATCTCCTCCCGCAAGCGGCTCAAATTCTCTCCCGCGATGCTGTAAACCCGGCCCTCCGGCTCCGTCCATCCGAAGCGGTCGTTGGGCGCCAGTTGGATGTAGTAGGAGTCCCCCACTACCTGATTCCAGTCCCGCTCCGAGTAGATGACCGGCATCGCGAATAGCCCCTGCGTGAGCGCCCATCCCAATGCGTTCGACTTGTTGAAGTGCTCCAGTTGCAGCAGCCCCGCCCGGTTCATCAGCCACAGCCCGTCCGATAGCCGGAGCGGAATCAGCGGAACCTCGCCCTTGGCCGCGAACGCGTGCCGCCCCGCGTCCACTTGTTCCATCGGTCCGGTAGTGTGTCCTTGCGCTATCCGCCTCCACACTTGGAACGACTCCCGGTCGTAGTACAGCCAGCGCGTCTCCCGGTCCCAGTCCGGCGACTCCACCGAGCCCTTCCGGATAGTCGAGTTGCGCAACACCACCCAATCGAATCCGCCGCGCTCGTCCGTGCTCCAGTTGATCAGCTCCTCGGCGCCGCAGTGGCTCAGATAGGCCCGCGATGCTCCCATCCGGTCTTCGTCCGCAAGATTCGACGGTTGCCTCCGCGCCCTCGGAAAGTCGACCAGCGTATAACTCACCCCGCTGACGAGCGCCTCCAGCAACTGCTTGCGGTAGAACTCCGTCAGGGACGATCCCCGCAAGTCGCAGTCCTCGCTGAATTCGTGGAAGAACTTGATGCCCCGCTGATCCACCCCCTCGATCATCAACAGCGGCTCCCGGCGGAACAGCGTCGCCGCGTACCAGTCGATCGCCGATCCGATGAAGTTCTCGTAGTAGACCCGCTGTAATCGTTCGTCGTAAACGGCCAACGGCTCCTTTTGCCTTCGCAGCAGGTATTCGGCCGCGTTGGCCTTCAACTGCTCGCCACCCCGGTAGAGATCGCGATAACGGCGCTGCATGTCCTTCCTCGCTTGATACTCCGGATGTTCCAATTCGATTCCCTTCACGATTCGCCTCCATGAACTAAATCAATGGCCGGTTCTGCTCGCCCACTCGCGCCCTCGGCCCGAACTCTTCCCAGATCAAGTACCCGAGCGCGTCCGAAAGATGCGTCCGGCTCTTGTCCCGGTCCTTGTCGATGGCGGACGTATCCGCCTGGTAATTGACTTCCTCCAGATCGCGGATCAGCTCTCCGCAGCCCGGATCCACCTCGAGTCGAATGTCCCCGTCGGCGTTGCGTAGTAGCGAATTCGTCAACGCCACCCGGTCCCGAACCGCCGGATTCGACCTCCCCGTCTTGTAGCTGAACGGCCCCCAATCTCCTCGCCCGAGCTGGTCGCGCACGATTTGGTAGTCCGACGAGCCCGCTGTCTGCATCCTGTGGCCGGACGCGTCGCCGTATACCGTTACTCCCCGGTAATGCGGTAGAAACCGCGCCCGGAACTGTTCGCACGCCTCCGCGGTTCCTGCCCGGCGCAACACGATCTCGCCCAACACATGCAGACGGCCGCCGTCGATCTGCGCCACCACCGAGCACATGGGATCCACGTTGAAATCCAGCGCCCACAGCAACGGCAAGTGAGTCCGCCTGGTTTGCTTGCTCACGTGGTCGTTTCTGTCGAAACACCGGTACACCCGCGACTGGCAGGCAGCCACGTACTCTCCCAAGGCCTCCTGCCGGAAGAACTCGGGATCGTAGCTCTTCTTCAGCCGTTCGTAAAAGTCCGGCGCCGCGTCCAGCATATGGCGGTTTTCGTACGGCTTTGCGAAGATTGTCTTGTAGTTAATTTCGCCCGCCGCCACGAACCGCCGGTAGACCCAATCGTGCGCCTTCGGCGTCCAAACGCCGAACCCGCACAGCCGCGCCGCCGCGGGATCGCGAAGCCGCCCTTCCAGCCGTGTCCACGCGGACTCGGCGCAGTAAGTCAGTTCGTCGATCCCTAACCATGCCAAATTCGTGCCCCGCAGCGACTCGGCCGCGTGCAGCGATCTCAGCAACACCCTGGATCCCGTGTCCTCGAACGTCACCACGCCTTCCGACTGGTTCCATCCGAATGGGATCTCGTTTTCCGATAGAATCTCGCGAAGCGTCCGCCAAGTGGCGTCGGCAAGCATCCTGTAAGTAGGAGCCCCCACCAGCCCCACGCGGCCCGCGTTGAGATATGCCATCCGCACGGCCTCCTGGCACAAGGCGACGCTCTTACCGGATCCGATCGGACCGGAAAAGCCCTTGAACCTGTCCGTGCATTCGTGAAATGCCCGTTGCGACGGTAGACTTCGGTAAAGAATCCGCCGCTCTATTTGCCTTCGTTGTCCACCCATCGGACGGTGACCTCCCGTGGAGAGTCGCCGCCCTTCTTGCCGATGGAGCGCAGCCGCGCCAACTCCGCCGCCGAACCCGCTTCGTCCTGGTCGGCGAGACTCTTCGCTACCCGTGACTCGGCTCGGGCGGCGTGTGGCCGGCCCTGCTCCTCGCTGGGATCCACCCTGCGCCGCGTGCGTCCCTCCAGCTTGGGCCGCCGCGCCTTTGAATGTTTGTCGTTGTCCATTGCTTGGCGGCGAGCGTGACTCGCTCACCCGGACCAATGGTCTCCAGCCGTCAAGCGGACAATGGCGCCTGCTAATTACAAGTTATTGAATAAAAAAGAAATATAATTCCTCGAAAAGACGGAACGCCGGTTCGAGCGTCCCACGCGGCCACGAATCGGTCCGTTTTTCCCGCCCCCGAACTCCTACCGGAGGAACCGCCCCGTGTGCGATTCCGCGCATTTGGCAACCTGACCCGGAGTCCCCGCGGCCACCACTCGGCCCCCGCGATCCCCGCCCTCCGGACCGAGGTCCACGATCCAGTCCGCGTTCCGAATCACTTCCAGATTGTGCTCGATGATCAGGATGCTCCCGCCCGAGGCGATCAGCCGCTGAAATGCGTCCAGCAATTTCGCGATATCGTCGAAATGCAGTCCAGTCGTTGGCTCGTCGAAGAGGAACATCGTCCCCTTGCTCGACGATACCGCCAGATGCGCCGCCAGTTTCACTCGTTGCGCCTCGCCGCCCGATAGCGTGGTCGCCGATTGACCCAGCCGCAGGTAGCCGAGCCCCACATCCGCCAGGACTTGCAGCTTGTTCACCAGCTTCGGAACGTCGGCGAAGAAGTGGATCGCCTCCGCCACCGTCAATTGCAGCGTCTCGTGTACGTTCTTGTCCCGGTGCCGGATCTCGAGGATGCTGGACTTGAAACGAGTGCCATGGCACTCCTCGCAGACCAACTCCACGTCGGCGAGAAACTGCATTTCCACCGTCACCGTCCCGTCTCCCTGGCAGGTCTCGCAGCGCCCTCCGGGTATGTTGAAGGAGAAGTGGCCGGGTGTGTAGCCCCGCTTCTCCGCCTCGCGCGTGGAGGCGAACAACTCCCGGATGATGTCGAACGCTTTGATGTAGGTGACCGGGTTCGATCGCGGCGTGCGTCCGATGGGCGACTGATCCACCAGCACTACCTGTGAGACCATCGCCTGCCCCACTACCTTCCTCCAGGTCTGGAGAACGGGAGCCCCCTCGCCGTCTTCTTCCCCTTCGGCGGCGGCCGCGACCGGGGGAGCGGTAGCGCCGGCCAGGGCCTTGTGGATCACGTCGTGAACCAACGACGACTTCCCGGAGCCGGACACACCTGTCACCGCCACCATCATGTCGAGCGGAATCTCGACGTCGATGTTCTGGAGATTGTTCGCGCGGCAACCCTCGAACCGCAACATCCGCTTCTTGCTCGGGGCGCGTGGAGCCCTGGGCGGCGCCGTGCGAAGCTCTCCTCGCAGATACCTGCCGGTGAGCGTCTGCGCGGAGCCCTCGAACAATTCGGCACGTGTGCCATGGAAGACGATCCGCCCGCCATTCTCGCCGGCCCCGGGTCCCAGGTCGAGAATATGGTCCGCCGCCCGCATCACGTCGGGGTCGTGTTCCACAACCAGGATCGTATTTCCCAGATCCCGCAACTCGTGCAGAATCCGGATGAGCCGCTCGGTGTCGCGCGAATGCAGGCCGATCGACGGTTCGTCCAGTATGTAGCACGCTCCCACCAGTCGCGAGCCAAGGCACGTGGCTAGCTGAATCCGCTGCGCCTCACCCCCGGAGAGCGTGGACGACAACCGGTCGAGAGTCAGGTAATCGAGCCCCACGTCGTTGAGAAACCGAAGCCGCTGCCGAATCTCCACCAGCACGGTGTCCGCGATCGCACGTTCTTCCGCCGCCAACTCCAGCGATCGGAAGAACTCGTGCGCCCGCTCGATGTTCATTCGGGCTGCCTGAGCGATCGTCCGGCCGCCCACCCGCACGTTCAGCGCCTCCTTGCGGACACGGGCGCCGCCGCAATCCGGACACTCCGCGTAGCCGCGGTATCGCGACAGGAACACCCGCACGTGGACCTTGTACTTCTTCTCCTCCACGTCCGCGAAAAACGACCGCACCGACTGCCAGACCAGTTCCTTTTCCTCGCTGGTCAACTGCCCATACGCAACATTCATCCGCACGCGCGATTTCCATTGCTTCACCGCGTGCCGCAATCCCCAAGCGTACGTCGGCCGTGTCCAAGGATGAACCGCCCCATCTTCGATCGGCAGGTAAGGGTCCGGAATCACCCGGGCCGGATCGAAGTCGATCGTGTTCCCGAAACCCTGGCAACGCGGACAGGCCCCGGCGGGCGAGTTGAACGAGAACAGGTTCGGTTCCGGTTCCGCGAAAAGCGCCCCACACGTCTTGCACGAGAACTCCTCGGAAAACCGTACGCGAGTCTGGCCGTCCGCCGTCTCGAAGATCGCGCTCCCCGACTCCCGGTACGCGATCTCCGTCGCATCCACCAACCGTTGCCGCAACTCCGCCGATCCGTTCATCGCGATCCGGTCCACCAGTAGGAACACCGGCTTCGAGAAACCGATCTCCAACAACGACTCGGGCGTCGAAAACTCGAAAGTTCGCCCATCCTGGAACAGCCGCGTGAAACCCCGCTTACGCAACTCGAACAGCCGGTCTCGCAACGCGTCCGACGATCCGCTCGAAACCAGCGGGAACAGTGCATACCACCGCGAGCCCTCCGCCTGCCCTAGCATCCGCGCCGCCACGCGGTCCACCGAGTCCCGCAGCACCTCGGTCGCGCAGTTCGGGCAGAACGTTCGGCCCGCGCGCGCCCACAACACGCGCATGTAGTCGTACAACTCCGTCGCCGTGGCCACCGTCGATCTCGGGTTCCGAGTCGTGTTTTTCTGCCGGATCGCGATCGGCGGCGCAATCCCCTCGATTTCGTCGACCGCGGGCCGCTCCATCCTGTCCAGAAACTGGCGCGCGTACGCGGAGAGCGACTCCTCGTACCGCCGCTGGCCTTCCGCGTAGATCGTGTCGAACACGAACGACGACTTGCCGGAACCCGACACGCCCGTTACCACCGTCAGCTTGTCGTGCGGAATGGAGAGCGACAGGTTCCGAAGGTTGTGGACGCGCGCGCCCCGGATGACAATGGAGTCTTGCACGAGTAGGAGATTTCAGTTTAGCGTGGCTCGTTCCAACCTCGGTCCCGATCCATTCGCGTCC